>Ga0209231_1000156_pt1 | contig 49207 bp, 44 predicted proteins | sample Deesub45470m_DNA_FD_188086 | JGI IMG/M metagenome (GOLD analysis project Ga0209231, IMG submission 188086) | Deep subsurface microbial communities from North Pacific Ocean - 450_OLKR46/470m Metagenome (SPAdes) (version 2) | ecosystem: Environmental > Terrestrial > Deep subsurface > Unclassified ... | reverse complement strand
TTGAGGGTTTTCAATTTCATAGTTTGGATTGTACGAGCTTGAGCACATCTTGCAAGGCGACGACTTGGGCGGCTTCGTCCTTGCGGCCCTGATACTCGACGTTGCTTTCTTTCAAACTGCGGTCGCCTAGCACGATGCGGTGCGGGATGCCGATGAGCTCAAGGTCGGCGAACATCACACCGGGACGCTCGTCGCGGTCATCCAGCAGCACTTCGATACCGGCTGCCTGCAGGTCTGCATAGAGCTGGTCAGCGGCAGCTTTCACTGCGTCGCTCTTCTTGTAGCCGATGGGGGCGAGGGCGACCTGGAACGGTGCCATGCCAGCGGGCAGTGCGATGCCGCGTGCATCGAAGTTCTGTTCGATGGCGGCGGCGACGATGCGTGACACACCGATGCCGTAGCAGCCCATCTCCATCACCTGCGACTTGCCGTTCTCGTCCAGATAGGTGGCGTTCAGCGCTTCAGAATACTTGGTGCGCAACTGGAAGATGTGGCCGACTTCGATGCCGCGGCACAACTCCAGCGTGCCTTTACCGTCCGGTGACGGGTCGCCCGCGATCACGTTGCGGATATCGGCGACCAGCTCGGGTTCTGGCAGGTCGCGGCCCCAGTTGATGCCGGCGGTGTGGAACTTGGGCTTGTTGCTGCCCGCTACGAAATCGCTCATCGCAGCGACGGTCCGGTCTGCGATCACGCGTACCTGGTCGCGGGCTATGCCGACCGGGCCGAGGAAGCCGGGCGGGCAGTTGAAGAAGGCGCGGATCTCATCTTCGCGTGCGAAGCGGAATTCGGCCAGTCCCGGCAGCTTGTTGACCTTGATCTCGTTCAGGCTGTGGTCGCCGCGCAGCAGTAGGATGACCAGTTTCTCTTCGGCGATGACGGCCAGCAGTTTCACCGTACGTTGCAAGGGGATGCCCAGCAGTTCGGCCACCTCTTCGCACGTAGTCTGGCGGGGTGTCTCGACATCGCGAAGGGTCTCGCTGGCGGCCGCACGCGCAGTCGCGGGTGCAAGCGCTTCGGCCAGCTCCACGTTGGCGGCGTAATCCGAGTTCGGGCAGAAGGCCAGGCCGTCTTCACCGGAATCGGCCAGCACATGGAACTCGTGCGAGCCGGAACCGCCGATGGCGCCGGTGTCCGCGGCTACGGCGCGGAACTGCAAGCCCAGACGGGTGAAGATGCGCGAGTAGGTCTCGTACATCACCTGATAGGTCTGTTCCAGACTCTCGAAGTTCGCATGGAAGGAATATGCATCCTTCATCATGAATTCGCGTGCGCGCATCACGCCGAAACGGGGACGTACCTCGTCGCGGAACTTGGTCTGGATCTGGTAGAAGTTCAGCGGTAGCTGGCGGTAGCTCTTCACCTCGCGGCGCGCGATGTCGGTAATGACTTCCTCGTGCGTGGGGCCGAAGCAGAACTGGTGGTCATGCCTGTCTTTGATCTTCAGCATCTGGGGGCCGAACACGTCCCAGCGGCCCGTCTCTTGCCACAATTCAGCCGGTTGCACGGCAGGCATCAATAGTTCGATACCACCGCTCTTGTCCATCTCTTCGCGCACCACACTTTCGACTTTGCGCAGCACGCGCAGTCCCAAAGGCATCCAGGTGTACAGTCCGCTGGCAAGTTTGCGGATGTAGCCCGCGCGCAGCATCAGGCGGTGACTGGGCAGTTCGGCCTCGGCAGGAGCTTCCTTGAGGGTGGAGATGAAGAATTTTGAAACGCGCATGTTATCGACTCGTGGGGCGTAAGTAAGAGGGCGCGATTCTACTGCAAGCGGCCAGTCCCGTCTTTCCTGCGGGGCTGAAATGTGGAACAATCCAGCCATCGAAAAATGTATGGGGCGAATCATGATAGACCGTGAAGGTTATCGCCCGAACGTCGGCATCATTCTGACCAACGCAAAGAATCAGGTATTCTGGGGCAAACGTATCAGGCAGGACGCATGGCAGTTCCCGCAAGGGGGCATTCAGCACGGCGAGACGCCGGAACAGGCGATGTACCGTGAACTGCACGAAGAAGTGGGCTTGCATGCCTGCCATGTGAAGATATTGGGCCGGACCCGGGATTGGATGCGTTACGATGTGCCGCAAAGTTGGGGCAAGTCGCGTTCGCATTACAAGGGGCAAAAGCAGATCTGGTTCCTGTTGCGTCTGACAGGACGGGATTGCGATGTGTCGTTGCGCGCATCCGGACATCCCGAGTTCGACGCCTGGCGCTGGACCGAGTACTGGATAGAGCTGGACACCGTGATCGATTTCAAACGGGACGTTTATCGTTTGGCGCTCAACGAACTGGTGCGTTTCCTGCCCGCCCTGCGCGGTCAGGAGCATCTGGCAACACAAAAATAGCAGCCGTTCATTTCAATCAGGAGGAATCATGATCACCCAGTACAAGCCGTTGGTATCCGCAGCATTGAAGACCGGTTCTTCCTTCGTACGTCCGACCCAGGCCTTGCCGGAGCGCGTCAAGCTCAGCAGCCCGGCGACGGATGTGATGACCGACCTGACCAAGGTGTCCGTGGTCAGCGTGCGTGCCAAGACCTCGATGGACAAAGCCAACGCCAAGATGATCAAGTATGGCGTGCGTATGCTGCTGGTGCTGGACGACAACGAGCAGATCGCCGGTCTGATCACCGCCACCGACGTGCTGGGCGAGAAGCCGATGCGTTTCCTGCAGAACATGGGCGGCACGCATGCCGACATCATGGTGCGCGACATCATGACCACGCAGCGCGAGATGGAAGTGCTGGATATTGAGGATGTCAAGAAGGCCAAGGTCGGTGACGTGGTGATGACGCTGAAGGCGGCCCATCGCCAGCACTCGATGGTGGCTTCGACGGCATCAGACGGCAAGCAGACCATATGCGGTTTGTTCTCCATCACCCAGATCGCCCGCCAGCTCGGTGCGCAAATGCAGAACTTCGAGCTGGCAAGCACTTTTGCCGAGATCGAAGCGGTCATTGCCCAGAGTTAAGTTCGCTCGCCCGTTTTCAGGGCTTGCGTTACCAACATACAAGGAACGTTCAATGTTGAAATTGCAGTGGCTATTCTCAGCGGGCTTTCTGGTTGCAATGCTTGCAGGGTGTGCGGGCATCCAGGAACCGGGGAATGCGATCTATATGCATGTCGACGAGAAACCTTCACCTACTGCCCGTCAGCAGAAATATCCGGTGTTGGTGCGACTGTCAGCCTACCAGGATGCGCGCGATGTATCCGACCCGCATCTGCTGGGTGTGGCGACTACCCGTGTGCTGGGCATGACAGGCAAGGACATCATGCTGGATAGCGAGGTGGCGGCGGTGGTCGGTGCCAGCATGAAGAAGCGTTTGAGCGACGATGGCTTGCAATTCGTCGAGGCCGACCAAGCGCAATTCCAGTTGAGCGGCGTGGTCAAGACGCTGTCAGTGGGCATCAAGGAACGAGATTATCTGAGCATCGCCATCGAATCGACCTTGACCGATGCTACCAGCGGGCGCGTCATCTGGTCCGGCGTGGTAGCTGAAAAGAAGGAACGCTATGCCGGGGTCTCGGGTAACAGCAAAGGCGATGTGGCAGCCTTCCTGAAAACAGGATTGGCTACGGTCAGCCATAAGACCAGCGAGTCGATCCTGTCTGTGCTGATGGCGACCCGCCCTGAACTGTTCGGTGCGGCGGGTGTGGCCAAAGCCGCGCCGGGCGTGACGGTCTATACAGGTGCACCACCGGTCGTCGCTCCGCCGGCCGCAGCGACTATCAAACCGGTCGCCGCAACCGGCATGCTGGCGCTGACTTCGGTGCCTGGTAACGTCAAGGTCTATGTCGACGATGTTTATTACGGCTTGACACCGCTGGAAGCCGAGATGCCGGCGGGTATCTACCAGCTGCGTTTCGAACTGGATGGCTATGCCAAGAGTAGCGAAAAGGTTTCGGTGCGTCGTGGTGATCGCACCGAACTGAAGGTGGAGTTGCATCACTGATTGAGCAGCCCGGTCGCCAAACAAAAAGCCCGCAATGCGGGCTTTTTGTTTGGTCTGTCCGATGTGTCAGTGCTTGCCGGTACTGCCGAATCCGTTCGCACCGCGATGGCTGTGCGGGAACTCTTCCACGATATTGAACTGCACCTGTGCCACCGGCACGATGACCATCTGCGCGATACGCTCCATCGGCATCAGTTCGAAGGGGTGCGAGCCGCGGTTCCATACCGAGATGAATATCTGTCCCTGATAGTCCGAGTCGATCAGGCCGACCAGATTGCCGAGCACGATGCCATGCTTGTGCCCGAGGCCGGAGCGGGGCAGGATCATCGCGGCATAGTGGGGGTCGTTAAGATGAAGCGCGACGCCGCTGGGGATCAGCTCGCATTGCCCCGGCCGAATGGTGACGGCATGGTCTATACAGGCGCGCATGTCGATGCCGGCAGAGCCTGGCGTGGCATACATCGGCGGATGATCGTGTAGGCGCGGGTCGAGTATCTTGACGTCCACTTTCTTCATGTCTGGTTCCCTTTCTTGAAAAGCATGGCGGCATGTCGCAACAGGGCGCGTGCCAGTGTCAGTTTGTCGGTGCGCGGCAACACATGTTCGCCCGCATCGTCGAACAGCACCAGTTCGTTGTCATCGGCACCGATGGCATCCTGCACCAGATTGGCGGCGAGCAGGGGGATGTTCTTCTTCTTGCGCTTAGACGTGGCGTGTTCGCGCAGTTTCTCGCTCTCGGCGGCGAAGCCTACGCAGAACGGGGCTTGGGCCTGACTGGCGACCCAGCCGAGTATATCCGGATTCGGTATCAGTTCCAGATTCAGGCTGGCATCGCTCTTCTTGATCTTTTGTTCGCTAGGCTGTGCCACACGGTAATCGGCTACGGCGGCGACGCTGATGAACATGTCGCTCGATGGAACAGCCTGTTGCACCGCCGCGAACATCTCTGCAGCCGAGGTGACCTTCACCAAGCGCGCACCGGCGGGCGGCGTGAGCGCGACCGGGCCGGAGACCAGTGTGACCTGCGCGCCCATCTGCAACGCGGCCTGCGCTATGGCATAGCCCATCTTGCCGCTGCTGCGGTTGGTGATGCCGCGCACCGCGTCGATGGCTTCATAGGTAGGGCCGGCGGTGATGAGCAGGCGCATGCCCGCCAGTTCATCGGAGCTTGCTACGGACAAGGCAGTCAGGATGTCCTGTGCCAGCGCTTCCGCTTCCAGCATGCGCCCCATGCCTTCCTCACCGCAAGCTTGCACGCCGCTGACCGGGCCGAGCAGCGTCACGCCGTCCGCAGCAAGTTGTCGGACGTTGCGTTGTGTCGCGGCATTCGACCACATCTGCCTGTTCATGGCCGGTGCGACCAGCAGCGGACAATCGCGCGCCAAGCACAGCGTGGAGAGCAGATCGTCGGCCAGGCCATGCGCCAGCTTGGCGATGAAGTCGGCCGTGGCCGGCGCGATCACGATGGCATCGGCGACGCGGCTGCTGTGGATGTGCGACATGCCCTTGTCGTCCTGCCATTGGTCGAGCAGCACCGGCGATCCGGTGAGTGCCTGCAGGGTGGCGGGCGTGATGAAATGCGTCGCGGCATCGGTCATTGCCACCTGCACCTCGATGCCTTGCTTGATCAGCAGGCGCGCCAGTTCCGCAGCCTTGTAGGCCGCGATGCCGCCGGTGATGCCGAGGATGATGCGCTGAGCTTTGCGTATTCCGTTCATGGCGGCATCTTATCAAGAAAGCGCAGCATCATGCGCAAGCACAATGGCGCTCATCTTTGACAATGCGGGCAATAGAAGGTCGAGCGCTGTCCTTGCTTGATGATGCGGACAGGCGTCCCGCATTTGAGGCAGGCCTCGTTACCGCGGCCGTAGACGAAGTAATGCTGCTGGAAATAGCCGCTGGAACCGTCGCTGTGGATGAAGTCGCGCAAGGTGCTGCCGCCTTTCTCGATGGCGGCGCGCAACACCTCCTGCACGGTCTGTACCAGTGCCGCGCAGCGCGCGCGTGACAACTTCCCGGCCGCCAGTTGCGGACGGATGCCAGCGCGGAACAGCGCCTCGTTGGCGTAGATGTTGCCCACGCCGACCACCAGATGATTGTCCATCAGCGCCAGTTTGATCGCGATGCTGCGTGTACGGGTGGCGCAATAAAGATAGTCCGCATCGAAAGCGACGCTCAGTGGCTCCGGTCCGAGCGTCGCCAGCAGCGGATGCGCGGTGATATCGCCCTCGTGCCACAACACGGCGCCGAAGCGGCGCGGGTCGCGCAGACGCATCAGCTTGCCATTGTTCAGCAAGAGGTCGAAATGGTCGTGTTTTTCCGGCGGCGTGCCGTGCGGCAAAATGCGCAGACTACCGCTCATGCCCAGATGCAGGATGAGCGTGCCGTGCTCGAAGGCGATCAGCAGGTATTTCGCGCGGCGCTGCAAGCCGAGGATCTCGCGCCCTCGCAACAGGGGGGCCAATGCGGCGGGTATCGGCCAGCGCAGTTGCGCGTGGCGCACGACGACATCATGGACTTGCGCACCCTGCAGATGCGGCGCGATGCCGCGCAGCGTGGTTTCGACTTCGGGGAGTTCAGGCATCAGGCAGAGTGATGCCTGCGCCACCACAGCCAGCCGCCGATGGCGACCATCAGCAGCGGCAGCGCCAGCAGCAGGCTGTAGGTGAATGCGGTCAGTTGCTGTCTGCTGAAGGTGAGGGCGCCGTCCTTGGCAGTGTGCGGGGCAAGTGTGATGAATTGCTCGTCGCCTGCCAGCCAGTTCACCATGTTCATGCCCAGATCCAGATTGCCGCCGTTGCCTGAATAGGCATTCGACAGAAAGGCAGCACTGCCGACCACCACGATGCGCTGCTCACGTTCCGGGCCGCTGCGTTGCAGGGCGAAGGCCAGACTGAACGGGCCGGGCACGTCCTGGGTTGCATCGAAGTGCATGTCGCGACGCTGACTCACCCAGCCGTTGGCCGCGCCTTCCACCAACGTGTGGTGCGTCCAGTCTGTGCTGTCGTCCACGCTCAGCGCCGTGGCGTACGGGAAGGCGGTGATCAGATCGAAGTCGCGCGTGACGGGATGCGGCGGATAACCGCCGCCCAGTGTCCAGTCCTTGGGGGCGTTCAACTCCTGCGCGGCGGGGTCGACGACCATGCCCGGCAGCGGGTCGATATGCAGTTGTTCGGCCAGGCTCTCCAGGCCGCGCAGCGGCTCGGCATCCAGTAGCCACAGCAGGTTGCCGCCGCGTTCCACGAAGCGCAGCAATTTTGCGATCTCACCTTTGAATAGCTTCTTTTGCGGCTGGGTGATGACCAGCAGGCCGATGTTGTCCGGTACTTCCTGCGCGACGGTCAGGTTGAGGGAGGTGACGCGATAACCGTTCTGCGTCAGCCTGCGGCCGAATTCGCCCAGATCGTGGTTGGCCTCACCGTCCAATTTGCGTTCGCCGTGGCCGCTCACATACATCACCCATTGTTCACGGTTACGGGCGAGACGCATCAAGGCGCTGGTCAGCGTTTGCTCGTTCAGCGTGGTCAAGTGCTCGCTGCGGCCGGCGTAATTCACCACCATCTCGCCGTTGTCGCGTATGCCGGACTTGCGCACCGCTTCCGGCTCTTTCAAAGGGTCGACAAAAGTGAGGCTGATGTCAGGTTTGTAGCGCTGGTACAGTGCGACAAAATCACTCACCAGTTTGCGTACGTCGCCCTGCTTGGCATCCTGCTCGGTGGCGTAGACGGTGATGTCCAGCGGCTTGTCGAGCTGGGACAGTATGTGCACGCTGCCTGCTTCCAGACTATTCAACTCGTTCTGCGTGAAATCACGCTGCAACGGAAAACGTGCCGCCAGTTGGTACAGCGCGACACAGACCACGATCAGGGCTATGTAGAACAGGCTGCGATAGATCAACGGGCGAGTCATCAATGACCTCCCCGTTCGTGCCGCAGATGATGGATGGTCAGCATCAGGAAGAAGGTGCAGAACAGCACGAAATAGGCGATGTCAGCACTGCTGAGCAAGCCCGAGTTCAGATTCTGGAAATGCGTGTTGGGTGACAAAGCGCGCAACAGACCGCCCGCCATATCGAGCAGCCACAGTGTGACCGAGACGGCCAGTGCAGTGAAGGCGGCGACCACCGGCTGGCGGCTGACAGCGGAGAAATACAGGCCGAGCGCGGCATAGGCGGCGGCCAGCAGCCACAGGCCGAGAAGATTGCACAGGATCAGTCCGACATCGGCTCGCGTACCCAGCGCCAGCAGCGCCATCATCGCCACGGCGGCCAGTATGACGAGAGAGAGCAGCGCCAGCAGGCCGGCAAACTTGCCGAGCACGATCTGTGCGGAAGAGAGCGGGGAAGTCGCCAGCAGCAGCCAGGTCTGGTTGCGTCGCTCTTCCGCGATCAAGCGCATGCTGAACAGGGGCGTCAGCATCAGCAGCAACAGGGCGAGCAGGTTGGCCAACGGGGCGGCGATGGAGATGGTCGCACCCGGTGCGTCGTCCATCTGCGCCAACTGGGTTTGCACTTGCAGGTAATCGTCCAATCGTGCGAGGAAGAACCAGCCGAGGATGAACTGCAACAGTGCCAGCATCATCCATGTCGAGGGCGCGCTGAACAGGGTGTGCAGGTCTTTGCGGGCGAGGGTGCGGATCATGCGTGCTCGCTTTCCGCATCGGCGTTCAGGCGCAGGAAACTGGATTCGATGTCGCTCTGCGCGCGCAATTCGTCCAGCGTGCCATTGAAGATCGAGCGTCCCTCGCGCAGGATCACGGCGCGATCACACACTTGCTCGACCTCGTGCAACAAGTGTGTGGACAGGATCACGCTGCTGCTGTCGCCCAGTTCACTGATCAGTGCGCGGATGTCGCGGATCTGTGCCGGGTCCAGGCCGACCGTGGGCTCATCCAGTATGACCACAGCGGGCTGGTGGATGATGGCCTGTGCGATGCCCACGCGCTGCTGGTAACCTTTGGAAAGTTCGCCCACCAGCCGTTGTCCCCAGTCCAGCAGGCCGCAACGTCGTTTCGCCAGTTCCAGATATTCGGGTAGTTGCACCTTGCTCACCTTGCGCAGGCGGGCGGCGAACAACAGTTGGTCATCCACGCGCATATCACGATACAAAGGGGGATGTTCCGGCAGGAAGCCCAGACAGGCTTTGCCCAGATCAGCTCGCCGCGCCAGATCGAAATCACAGACCGCTACGCTGCCGCTGTTCGGTTGCAGCGCGCCGGACAGCATCATCAGCGTGGTGCTTTTGCCTGCACCGTTGTGGCCCAGCAATCCCAGTACCTCGCCGCGGCGCAGTTCCAGTGACACATCGTCCACGACCCGGCGTTTGCCGTGAAAGCGCACCAGATTGCGGGCGGAAAGCGTGGTTGGAGCAGGCATAAGGGGCGGGTGTCGCGCGGTTTTGAGTTGCGACGAATATAACCTAATATGTCGGCTCGCATCAAAACACTCGGGCCCTAGATGATCTTTCCGACACGAATCCTTGCCCTGCCGCTGATACTCATGCTGGCAGCCTGCGCGAACACGCCGCAGAGATCGGCTACTGACGAGCCAGCCAGCGATAGCTCGCAGCATGGTCGTTTGGAGCAGATCGCTCCCGAACCCAGACTGGATCTGCCCGATGTCGAACTGACGGATCGCCTGATGTATGGATTCCTGCTGGGCGACATCGCGGCACAACGCGGCCGTCCCGAACTGGCCGCCCAAGCCTATCTCGATCTGGCACGTACCACTCGCGATCCGCGTGTGGCGCGCCGCGCCGCGCAACTTACCTTCGAGGCGCATCAGTATGACCAGTCGCTGGAGGCGTTCAAGCTGTGGCAGGAGCTGGAACCAACTTCGCCGCTGGCGAAGCAGATGCTGGTCTCATTGCTGCTTTCCGGCGGAAAGCTGGACGAGGCGCGTCCCCTGGTCATCGAGATGCTGGCGGCAGAGCCGCAGAAGGGGCGTGCCTTCATGAGTCTGTATGGCTTGCTGGCGCGCGTGCAGGACAAGGCTGCCGCATTGGACTGGCTGACCGAAGTGGCGCAGCCTTATCCCGAGGTCGCCGAGGCGCATTGGGCGCTGGCGCAGACCGCTATCACCGCCGGCAAGCAGGAACTGGCACTGGCAGAAGCGAACAAGTCGCTGGAGCTGAAACCGGACTGGGATCTGGCGGTGATGCTCGCTGCGCAGCAGACTCAGCACAACGACCCGCAGCGTGCTGTCGCGATGCTGTCGCGCTTTCTGAAAGCACATCCGGAACGTAACGAGGTGCGGCTGTTCTACGCGCGCATGTTGCTGGAACAGAAACAGTATCAGCCGGCACGCGACCAGTTCGCCAAGCTGCTGGAACAGCGGCCGGGCAGTGCCGAGCTGGCATTCGCCATCGCCATGATCTCGCTGCAGCTGGGCGAGCTGGACAGGGCAGAACAGGAACTGCGTCAGGCTTTGTCCGGCAAGGGGGGCGACAACGACACGCTGCGTTTCTATCTCGGCCAACTGTACGAGGCGAAGCAGGACTGGCCGGCTGCGCTGCAGCAATACCGCGAGATACAGGGGGGCGACAGGCTGTATGCCGCGCGCTTGCGCATCGCCTATCTGCAGAATAAACAGGGCGAGTTGCAGGCTGCACGCAAGACGCTGGCGCAGACCGAGGCGAAGGAGGATGCACAGCGCGTGCAACTGCTGATGGTGGATGCGCAGTTCCTGCGCGAAGCCGGCCAGTATGCTGAAAGTTTCCAGACGCTGATGCGCGGACTGAAGAATTTCCCCGAGCAGCCGGAATTGCTTTACCAGGCCGCTCTGCTGGCCGACCGGCTGGACAAGCATGAAGACTTCGAACGGTTGATTCGCAAGTTGATCAAGATCGAGCCGGACAATGCGCATGCCTATAACGCACTGGGCTACGGCTGGCTGGCGCGCAACATCCGCATCCCGGAAGCCCTGGCGCTGGTTGAGAAAGCCTACCGGCTGGCACCGGATGATGCGGCCATCATCGACAGCATGGGGTGGGGATACTACCGTTCCGGGCAACTGGACAAGAGTCTGGAATTCCTGCGCCGCGCCTATGCGGCCAATCCCGATCCCGAGATCGCCGCCCATCTGGGTGAGGTGCTGTGGGTGAAGGGGGAGCGCGAAGCCGCGCAGAAAGTCTGGCGCGCCAGCGAACAAGCGCATCCCGGCAACACACTGTTGCGCGATGTGATCCACAAGTTCCTGCCTTGACCCGATGCGCCTGTTAGTCCTGTTGTCCTTGTTGCTGTCCGCCTGCGCCACGACGCCGACCGTCGTGCAGCGACCTGTTGCAGTCGATGCGCCATTCGTCATCAATGGACGAATCGCGGTAATCCAGCCTGAACGGCGCGACAGTGCTGGTCTGCGCTGGACGCATGATGCAGCTTCGGACGAAGTGCTGTTGCTGGCCCCGCTGGGGCAAGTCGTGGCACGCATCACTTCCGGCAAACAGGGCGTGACGCTGGAAGCGGAAGGCAAGACCCATGTCGCGCAGGATGCCGAGACGCTCACGCAGGACTTGCTGGGCTGGCAGTTGCCGCTTTCCGGCTTGCGTTACTGGATTGCGGCCTTGCCCGCACCGGATGGGGAATTCCTTCGGGAACAAGATGCGGCAGGCCGCATCTCCATCCTGTATCAACAGGGCTGGACCATCCGTTACACGCGCTATGCCGGCGAAGGACGTGACGCGTTGCCCTTGCGACTGAGCTTGCAGCGCGCAGGCATGGAAGTGCGCGTGCTGATCGACGAATGGGAGGCGCGATGAAAACGCTGGTATGTCCCGCACCTGCCAAGCTGAACCTGTTCCTGCATGTGGTCGGCCGCCGCGAAGACGGCTATCACTTGCTGCAGACTTTGTTCCGGTTCATCGACCTGAACGACACACTGCATTTCACGCTGCGCGACGACGGCCAGGTGTGTCGACTCAATGCCTTGGAAGGCGTGCCGCCTGAGCAGGATCTGTGCGTGCGTGCCGCGCGTCTGTTGCAACAGGAGACCGGCTGCAAGCTGGGGGTGGATATCGAGGTCGAGAAACGCATCCCCATGGGCGGCGGTCTGGGTGGCGGCAGCTCGGATGCGGCCACCACTTTGCTGGCCCTGAACAAGTTATGGGGGCTGGGTTTGAGCCGCGAACGACTGATGGCGCTGGGCCTGGCGCTGGGAGCGGATGTGCCGGTGTTCGTGTTTGGCGACAATGCCTTTGCAGAAGGCGTCGGCGAGCGTCTGCAGGCGTACGGCCTGCCGGAAGCCTGGTATGTCGTGCTGTGTCCGCCGGTGCATGTGCCGACGGCAAAGATTTTTACGCATTCCGAATTGACACGAAATACGATTTCGATGACAATGCGCGCCCTTCCGAAGGGGGAAGTATTTCGGGCCGGTCGACAAGCCGGTTTGAACAACGATCTGCAGGCCGTGGCCTGCAAGTTGTACCCCGAAGTTGCGGAACATCTTGTCTGGTTGGCGCAGTTTGCCCCAGCGATGATGACAGGCTCGGGCGCTTGCGTTTTTGCCGAGTTCGCAACGGAATCGGAAGCAAAAGCGGTATTGCAGCAGTTGCCGCCGGATATGCGCGGATTTGTCGCGCACGGCTTGCAACAGCACCCTCTCAGGGGATTCGCTGCATAAGGTTTTTGGGGAGTCGCCAAGTGGTAAGGCATCGGATTTTGATTCCGACATTCGTAGGTTCGATCCCTACCTCCCCAGCCAGTTCATTCAAGTATCGACGGGCGTTCGCGCCCTTTTCATTTTTCTACTAGAGGTGCTCCCGATGTCCGGCGACATGATGGTTTTCACCGGCAATGCCAATCCCAAGCTGGCTGAAAGCGTAGCTAGGCATCTGGGTATCCATCTTGGTCGCGCAACCGTCAGCCGTTTCTCCGACGGAGAAGTGATGGTGGAGATCCTTGAACATGTACGCGGCAAGGATGTGTTCATCCTGCAATCGACCTGTGCCCCGACCAACGACAATCTGATGGAAGTCATGGTGATGGTCGATGCCTTGCGCCGCGCCTCGGCCGCCCGCATCACCGCCGCCATCCCTTATTTCGGCTATGCCCGCCAGGACCGCCGTCCGCGTTCTGCACGTGTGGCGATCACCGCCAAAGTGGTAGCGAACATGTTGAGCAGCGCGGGTGTAGACCGCGTGCTGACCATGGACCTGCACTCCGACCAGATCCAGGGTTTCTTCGATATCCCGGTGGACAACATCTACGCCAGCCCCATCCTGCTGTCCGATGTGTGGCGCAATGATTATCCCAACCTGATCGTGGTGTCGCCCGACGTCGGCGGTGTGGTTCGTGCGCGTGCGCTGGCCAAACAGCTGGATGCCGACCTCGCCATCATCGACAAGCGTCGCCCCAAGCCGAATGTGGCCAAGGTGATGAACATCATCGGTGATGTGACTGGCCGTACCTGTCTGATCATGGACGACATGGTCGACACCGCCAACACACTGTGCGAAGCGGCCAATGCGCTGAAGGACAAGGGTGCCACCCGTGTGCTGGCTTACTGTACCCACGGCGTGTTGTCCGGTCCGGCCATCGAGCGTATCGAGAAGTCAGCTATCGACGAACTGGTCGTGACCGACACCATCCCGTTGCAGGAGAACGCGCGCAACTGCAAGCGTATACGGCAGCTCAGCGTCGCCGAACTGATGGCCGAGACACTGCGCCGCATCAATGCGGAAGAGTCTGTCAGCTCCCTGTTCGTAGATTAAGTATTTAAGTGGTGATCATGTCGGTCATCACACAACCCGGAATGCTCTGGTCGCGGAGTGTTCCAATTGAAGTGGAGAAGTAAAAATGGCTATCGAAATCAGCGCAACAAAACGCCAAGTGCAAGGAACGGGTGCGAGCCGCCGTCTGCGCAAAGCGAACCGCGTCCCCGCCGTTGTGTACGGTTCCGGCGATGCAGTCATGATCGAACTCGATCACAACACCATCTATTTCGCACTGAAGAACGAAGCGTTCCACGCTTCTGTGCTGTCGCTGGATGTGGAAGGCAAGAAGGAATCCGTGCTGCTGCGCGACTTCCAGATGCATCCTTTCCGTCAGCAAGTGCAACACGTTGACTTCCAGCGTGTTGATGCTAAGAAGAAAGTGCACATGAAGGTGCCTCTGCATTTCGTGAATGCCGAGATCGCACCGGGCGTCAAGCTGGGTGGCGGCATCATCTCTCATGTGCTGAACGAACTGGATATCGTCTGTCTGGCGAAAGATCTGCCGACCTCTATCGAGATCGATCTGGCCGGTCTGGAGCTGGGACATTCCATCCACATCTCCGACGTCAAGCTGCCCAAGGGCGTGGAAGTGGCGACCCATCACCACGCTGCCGATGCCGTGGCGACCATTGCGGTGCCGCGCGGTGCAGTCGAAGCTGCAGCGACCGCTGCAGCTGAAGGCGAAGCCGCTCCTGCTACTGAAGCAAAGAAGTAAGCAATTCTTGAATAACCCGCCATGTCCTAACGGTGCATGGCGGGTTTTTTCATTATGAGCGAACCAATCAAACTCATCGTCGGGCTGGGCAATCCCGGCAAGGAATATGAAGCCACGCGCCACAACGCAGGTTTCTGGTGGGTGGATGAACTCGCGCGTATGCACAACGCCAACTTCAAGGCCGACAGCAAGTTCCACGGCCTTGTCGCAAAGACCAATCTTCACGGGCATGAGGTGCATCTGCTCAAGCCGCAGACCTTCATGAATGTGAGCGGCCGCGCCGTGGGGGCGCTGGCACAGTTCTACAAGTTCGTACCGGCACAGATACTGGTGGTGCACGACGAACTCGACCTGCCGCCGGGCAGCGCCAAGCTCAAACTGGGTGGCGGCCATGGTGGACACAACGGCCTGAAGGACATCATCGCGCATCTGGGCAGTAAGGATTTCTGGCGTTTGCGTATCGGTGTGGGCCATCCGGGTGATCGCGCGGAAGTGGTGAATTTCGTGCTGAACGCACCGCGCAAGGAAGAGCAGGGTTTGATCGATGAGGCATCGCAACGCGCACAGGATGTCGCCGCGCTGATCATCGAAGGCAAACTGGAAGCGGCGATGTTGAAGCTGCACAGCAATTAACCAAGGAAACAACCATGAGTCTCAAATGCGGTATCGTCGGTTTGCCCAATGTGGGCAAGTCCACCATGTTCAATGCCCTGACCAAGGCGGGTATCGCGGCAGAGAACTATCCCTTCTGCACCATCGAACCCAACGTCGGCATCGTCGAAGTGCCTGATCTGCGCATGGGAGAACTGGCCAAGATAGTCAAGCCGCAACGCATGCAATACGCCATCGTCGAGTTCGTCGACATCGCGGGGCTGGTGGCGGGAGCTTCCAAGGGCGAAGGGTTGGGCAACCAGTTCCTCGCCAACATCCGCGAGACGGATGCCATCGTCAACGTCGTGCGCTGTTTCGACGACGAGAACGTGGTGCACGTGGCGGGAAAGGTCGATCCCATCTCCGACATCGAAGTCATTCTGACCGAGCTGGCGCTGGCCGATATGGCCGTGGTGGAGCGCACCATCCACCGCGACGGCAAGAAAGCCAAATCCGGCGACAAGGACGCAATCAAGTTGGTTGCGTTGCTGGAAAAGCTGCTGCCGCATCTGAACGAAGGCAAACCGGCGCGTACCTTCGGCCTGAGCGATGAAGAGATCGAGCTCATCAAACCATTGTGTCTGCTCACCATCAAACCGGCGATGTATGTCGGCAACGTGCTGGAAGACGGTTTCGAGAACAATCCGTATCTGGATCGTTTGCGCGAACATGCCGCGAAAGAGGGCGCACCGGTGGTGGCGCTGTGCGCCAAGATCGAACAGGAACTGGCGGATCTCGACGATGCAGACAAAAAGGAATTCTTGGCAGACCTCGGTCTGGAAGAGCCTGGCCTGAACCGTCTGATCCGTGTCGGCTACGACTTGCTCGGCCTGCAGACCTACTTCACCGCCGGTGTGAAGGAAGTGCGCGCATGGACCATCCACAAGGGCGACACCGCACCGCAAGCGGCCGGGGTCATCCATACCGACTTCGAGAAGGGTTTCATCCGCGCGCAGACCATCTCCTACGAAGACTTCATCGCCTGCGGCGGCGAAGCCGGAGCCAAAGAGAAGGGCAAGATGCGCGTGGAAGGAAAAGAGTATGTCGTGCAGGATGGCGACGTGATGAACTTCCTGTTCAACGTCTGATTATTTTCACCTATCCAGAGCTATCCACAACCGTCCAAAAGTTGTAAAAAAGACTTAATAAACAAGACACTTTGTATCCTCTGGTAGCCACTATTCCCCATTGCAATCCAAAAACCAACCGGGTACGATACCGGGTATGAATTAAAACCCGGCGAAAAATAACCGGGTATGACTCAAACCCGGAGTACCTATGCTTACCGACACACAATGCCGCAATGCCAAACCGAAGGACAAGCCCTATAAGCTCTCTGATGAGAAGGGGCTGTATTTGGAGGTAAAACCCAGCGGGGTCAAATCTTGGCGGTATAGATTTGAATTTGATAGTGAGGGCCAGCGCAAGGAGAGCACGTTCACTATTGGTGAGTACGGCGCTTCCGCTTCGGGTGAAACGCCAGAGCAGGCAAAAGTGCGTCGAGATAGAGGCATATTCTCTTTGTCCGAGGCAAGAGATGCACGTGCCGAAGCCCGCTCTCTCGTTAAACAGGGTTTAAATCCTGTACGCAACCGCGAATTGACACGTCTCAAAGTCCAGCACGAAGCGTCCGATTTGGTCGAGGGGTTAGCAAATGAATGGCTGGCACTGAGGGACTGGGAGGAGGTAACAAAGAAACATCGCTTGGCCATGCTTAGCCGTGTTGTCTTTCCTCGCATAGGTAACTTCCCCATTCGCCAAGTAACACCTGCGCACGTTCTCGATATTCTGACCAAGGCGGGCAAGGAAAACGGGCTGACCGTTAGAGATGAGGCGAAGCGAACACTCTATGGAATTTTTGAACTTGCTGTCGAAACTGAGCGCGCTGATGCAAATCCAGTTCGTCAATGGAGAGGTGTGCTACCAGCCAACAAGACGCAGCATAAAACTCCCTTGAGCAAAGAAGAAATAGGTCAGTTCCTGCGAGATTTGGCTGGCTATGAAAGAAATTTTCAGACTGTAGCTGCGTTCAAACTAATGTGGATGACGTTGTGCCGCCCTAGTGAGGTAACCGGTGCACGTTGGAACGAAATCAGTTTGGAAAATGCGACATGGACTATTCCTGCGGAAAGAATGAAGAAGCGTAAAGAGCACAAGGTGTCTTTGCCAAGACAAGCGGTTCAGTTGTTACAGGACATCAAAGGGGTTACAGGTCATCGCGACCTTGTGTTCCCCAATCGGGATGACCGCTCAAAGCCGATGACGGATGCCACATTGAGAATGGCGCTGAAATATCTGAATTGGTCTACTAAGTACAGCCCGCATGCAACTCGTACCACAGGCAGCACCAGACTACATGAGATGGGATTCCATTCTGACTGGATTGAACGCCAGTTGGCACACGCAGACCAAAATAAAGTGCGCAGCACATATAACCATGCAGATTACTTTTCGGACAGAGTAAAGATGATGCAGCACTGGGCTGATTGTTTGGATGAGATGCGTGATGGCGCGGAGGTTATCCCCCTTCATATCAAGGCCGCATAAATATATGGTTGATACGCACTTGAAATAATATGCTGATGGTTTAAGATGCGTGAACATGGACGCTGCAAGTATTGGGCGTGGAACGTAGTAGGAAGTCGCCGCATTTTCTTTGGGCGCGAAGTCGCTTCGGAACCTGCAAACCTAGAACACAATAGGGACGAACCTCAAAAGGTCGTTGGTAGTAGCGCAATGTTGGGCTGTTAGTTAGCTCGCTTTGCGTCACTGCTAACGGCTTTTTTTATTACGCGAAACTTTATGGGCGCTGCCCTGATTCGCATCAAATATAGAGGTTCCCATGGCTGTTCAAATCAAAACTCAATCCAGCAAATCCGGACACGTTCGTCCACGTCGTCCAGACATTGACATCAACCAACCGGGGCGTCTGCGCACTGCGCACGTACTCAGCTTGTGCGCGATTTCACATTCCTCACTCTATAACCGAATGAAGGATGGCACCTTCCCCTCCCCAGACGGGAGGGATGGAAATAGAAATTTTTGGCGCACAGACACAATCCGAGATTTTCTTGAAGCCTAAATAAATCGCCCCCAACACCTGCGAAGTGAAGGGGGGGCATACAACTTATTCCTAGAGAGGACATTTGAATTATGAGTAAGACCAATCCTATTGTCAAAGGCTTAAAGCAATATGCTTCAACGCCCGATTTGCAGCAGAATAAATCTACTAAGTGTGGCTCCAACGTATTGTTGTTTAATAGAAAAAAAGGATTTGCAACTGGGGTGTGTAACACTTCCAGTGTAGATACAGATAAGAAGTTGCACACGGCACATGCAGAAGTTGGACTATTAGCTTCTGACAAACCTCAGCACATTCTGGACATCGAAAACATGTCAGAGGCTGCACTGAAAAAAGAATATCCGAAGGAGTACAATTCTTGGAGGTCGAGGCGGGACTGTGCCAAACAAGAATCACTGCCGTGGTCACCTGAGTTTGATAAATTTTCAGGCTTCCTTCGAGTTGTCGGGCTGAAGCCAAAACCCAATTATCAGTTGGATAAGATAATCAAAGAGTATGGTTATGTGCCCGACAACGTAAGATGGGTTTCGCCCACTGAGAATTCGCAGAACAAGAAAGCCACCCGACTCCTTACCCATAATGATGAAACTCATTCGGTTTCAGTTTGGGCGAAAAAATTCAACATACCGAAATCAACCATCTTCTCCAGGCTTCGCAGTGGCTGGTCTGTATCTGCGGCAATCACGGGAACTCCACCACAAGGCAAGACAACTCATAGCATCAAACCCGCCAAGTGCCCTTGGCCACAAGACGTACATGAAATATGGGAGAAGAGTTACCAGCAAGAATGTACGAGTGCTCCCCGCCTCTATTACTACTTGGTTAAAAGTCTATCCAAGTTGACGGGATTAAAAGTGGCGGCATCAGAATGGGCTGAGTTAAATATCAATCCAAATGAAGATGAAACAGATGAGCAGATTTCGTATATGAAAAAGCAGTCTGACTTGATTAATAAGTGGGAATGGTTTTATCAAGATGCATTACAGAAAAGCTCCCAAAGAATTCCAGCACTTAATCAGATGAAAGGTGAAGGCGATTTTCTGATGACGATATATCGCAACGCAAACTTTATTCAAGCCAAACTCGAATAGCACAGTTTGCTCAATATGTTTTAGATGCCAGCAAAAAGTTTTAGAACATGCTGAAATTTTCTCGCTCAGGTACTAGAGAATTCAGCAAGGCATTAGCCGCTGATAAATCTTATTCGATTGGCGTTTCAATTAGCACACACGATAGAAATATACTCGGCAATGTTGGCGCAACTATTAGAACATTCTGCCGAGTAAATTTCCTGACTGGCTGACCGGCAAGATGTTCTGTAAGCGACTGTTTTTATTGACAAATTAAGCCAATCTGGTATCATAACTCATTGAAACCACACAGTAATATCAATGAGCCAGCTACCCCTTTTCGAGCAGGAAAAACAGCGCGGGGCAAAACCCGCTAGCCTCCAAAAAAGAATAGATTTACTGGAGGAGCTATCCCTAGTTCGTCTGTCGCCAAATTTCATTATGCGTGACTTGATGTACTCAACTGAGGTCTCCGCGATGGGACTGTCTAACTATCCAGAGCATCCAGAGATGGTTATACGAGCGGGGAAATTGCTGTGCGAAAAAGTTCTAGAGCCAGTCCTTGAAAAGTTTGGCCGGTTCGCCATCACCTTCGGCTATCAATGTCGTGCAGGTGTCGAGCGTCACATGTCAGAGAAGCAGCGTTTGGAGCGACCTCGCAGCAGCAGCCCACATCAATGGGATAGGGGAACTTTCGGTGACGAAGTTTATGCCCGCGTGGACATCCTCGTGTTTGCAGTCGAGGACGGATTCGTATCCAAAATGGAATTCGGCCACTGGCTGATGAATAACCTCGACATAGACCTATTGATGATGTGGAAGCGAGCAAATATCTGCTGCATCAGTATCAGCCCCAAGCCAAGGCGCGTTTGGTTCGAGTGGGGCGACCCAGCGCTTGGACAGCCCAGAAGAGAAACATTCATGGGCACGCATTACTGGCAGAACATTTACCCGTTGTTGCTAGATTCTGCTCGTCCCAACTTCGCGCCTTCATGTTCTGGAGGCAACGTGCAATGGCGCTAACTATTTTATTGGCCCATTGGTATCAAGCGAAGAGTTTTATTGTGCCATCGTCGATATGTGATCATTGCTGCCATCAATCGCACCTCACTCGTATCAATGGGTTAAGGCACTCAGCAAGCAAGCGACAAAGTGTCATGAACGTCAATATGAGTCACTTGCAAGGATCTCAATAAAAATGCCAAACAGGTCCTCAATAATGTTGGGTCAGTTGCAAATCCTGACAAATGATAAGAATCTGTTATCAGACCCCAACAATGCGGGTAGTGCTGTTGGCTCAGTGCAATTAACTGCACTGGAAAATAAACATGACAAGCTGGCCGAATATCTCCAAGCCTCCCTTTCAAATAACAGCAAGCGTGCTTACCTGAGCGACATTCAGCACTTTCTAAACTGGGGCGGGAAAATCCCCGCCACTTCGGATGTTGTCGCGCAATACCTTGTGGCTCATGCCGAATCACTTTCAAATGCAACCCTGTCGCGCCGACTGGTGAGCATCGGTCGCGCACATACAAGCCAAGGCTTTGCCGCTCCAACTAAATCAGAATTAGTGAAAGCAACACTGCATGGCATTCGGCGCGTGCATGGCACGGCTCAGCATCAAGTCAGCCCGATACTCAAGGCAGACATCATCGCAATGGTCGAAAACCTAAATGGGTTGATTGGTCTGCGCAACAGAGCATTGTTGCTGGTCGGTTTTGCGGGTGCGTTTAGACGGTCTGAACTCGTTGCAGTTAATTGCACTGATGTCAGCTTCGTCGAACAAGGCATGATTGTTCATATCCGCCGTTCCAAGTCAGACCAAACTGGGCATGGCAGAAAAATCGCCATCCCCTATGCCAGAGGTAAGTGCTGTCCGGTATTCGCACTCAAGGAATGGCTGGCAGCTTCGCAAATTTCCAGTGGCGCGATATTTCGTCCCGTCACTAAACACGGTTTGATTCAGGAATGCGCACTTTCGCCTGATGCAGTGGCACATGTGGTCAAGCAACGCGCACTGGCAGCAGGGTTAGACCCATCCAATTATTCCGGTCACTCTTTGCGCAGTGGCCTTGTAACTAGTGCAGCTCAAGCGGGAGTATCGGCCAACAAGATATTGCAGCAGACGGGGCACAGGTCGCTGGACATGATGACCCGTTACATCAGAGATGCAAACATCTTCGTGGATAACGCTGCGGGGGCAGTTCTATGAACACGATGCCACTGCTCTACTCAAGGCTCTCTGATAGCGAATTGTTGGAAAAGCTTATAGGTGTTCGGCAGGCGCAAAAGCTGTACCGAGGTTCACTGGGGGCAATGTTCACATCAAGCCATCACGGTGATGTTCTGCCGGAGAAATGTGTCGTGGCGCGGGAGTTGGTCAAGCGATGGTTAGATGAAGAGCTCAAGCGAGACTGTGTACTGAATTCGCCAGAGGCAGTCCGTGACTGTTTGCGAATCCACTTTGCTGGTCGTGAATACGAATCTTTCGTGGCGATGTTCCTTGACGCACAGCATCGGCTGATTGCCACTCAGGAATTATTTAGCGGCACACTCACTCAGACTTCGGTGTATCCGCGAGAGGTGGTTAAGGCTGCGCTCAGAGAGAACGCCGCCGCTGTCATTTTTAGTCACAACCACCCATCGGGTGTGGCTGAACCAAGTCAGTCCGACCAGCTGCTGACCACCGCTCTCAAGCAGGCTTTAGCTCTTGTGGATGTGCGTGTGCTTGACCACTTCATCGTGGCGGGTGCATCAACGCTGAGCTTTGCCGAGAGGGGCTTGATATGAACCCAGCTCAATCGTATTCGAGCATGTCAGACACTGAGTTACTTCGGCGGCTTATTGGTTCGAATCAAGCACGCAAATTATATCGCGGCTCACTCACGCCCTTATTCGCAGAATCACACGACAGAGGCACACCGCCTGAAAAATGCTTGGTTGCCAGAGAACTGGTCAAGCGTTTCATCGGTGAGAACTTGCATGTCGGCTGCGTACTCACGCAACCTGAAAACGCACGCGATTTTCTTCAAGTTCACTTCGCGGGGCAAGAGTATGAGAGCTTCGTAACTCTTTACCTCGACTCAATGCACAGGCTAATCACAGCGGAAGAATTGTTTCGTGGCAGCCTGTCCGAGACGGCTGTATATCCCCGCGAGATAGTGAAGACTGCACTCAAGCTAAATGCTGGCGCAGTGATATTTGCCCACAACCACCCGCACGGAGGATACAAACCGAGCCAGCCAGACAAAGCAATCACCAAGATGCTTACGCAGGCGCTGGTACTTATAGATGTAGAGGTGCTCGACCACTACATAGTCGCTCCCGCCAGTACATACAGCATGAGCGAGCGTCGGAGATTTTAGTGCAGTTAACTGCACAGAGCTTGGTCGGTATGCTTGCCAGTAAGTATTACATCCACTCCCAATTCGCTGCATAATCTGCCAATTATTTAAAGAACATCTCAGGGAGCAGCATGGCAATCAAGAAGTCCGAACTCTATAGCTCACTCTGGAAGAGCTGCGATGAACTCCGTGGCGGTATGGATGCCAGCCAGTACAAGGATTACGTGCTGGTGTTGCTGTTCGTCAAATACGTGTCGGACAAGTGGGCCGGGCAAGCGGATGCGCTGATTGAGGTGCCCGAGGGCGGCAGCTTCGCAGACATGCTGGCGCTCAAGGGCGACAAGGAGATTGGCGACAAGATAAACAAAATCATCGCCAAGCTGGCCGAGGCTAACGACCTCAAGGGCGTGATTGACGTTGCCGATTTCAACGATGCCGACAAACTGGGCAAGGGCAAGGAGATGCAAGACCGCCTCTCCAATCTGGTCAGCATCTTCGATTCCCCCGGACTGAATTTCAGCAGCAACCGCGCCGAGGGCGACGACATTCTGGGCGATGCCTACGAATACCTGATGCGCCATTTCGCCACCGAGTCCGGCAAGAGCAAAGGGCAGTTCTACACTCCGGCAGAAGTCTCGCGCATCATGGCTAAGGTTATCGGTATCCGCACTTCGACCAGCCCGAGTCAGACCATTTACGACCCGACTTGCGGCTCAGGTTCCCTGTTGTTGAAGGCGGCGGACGAAGCACCGCACGGCTTGTCTATATACGGGCAGGAAATGGACAACGCAACTTCTGCGTTGGCGAAAATGAATATGTGGATGCACGGTAATGAAGCCGCCGAAGTCTGGCAGGACAACACCCTCTACAGTCCGCACTTCAAGGAAAAGGACGGCACGCTCAAGCTGCATGATTTCGTTGTCGCCAATCCGCCGTTCTCTACCAAGGCTTGGAGCAACGGCTTCGACCCGGCTAACGACCTGTACGACCGCTTTGCCGATGGCATCCCGCCCGCGAAGAACGGCGACTACGCTTTCCTGCTGCACATCATCCGCTCGCTCAAGAGTACCGGCAAAGGCGCGGTGATTCTGCCGCATGGCGTACTGTTCCGGGGCAATGCAGAGGGTGGCATCCGCAAGAACATCATTCGCAAGGGCTACATCAAGGGCATCATCGGCCTGCCTGCCAATCTGTTCTACGGCACGGGCATCCCCGCCTGCATCATCGTGCTGGACAAGGAAGGCGCTGCCGGGCGCACCGGCATCTTCATGGTGGATGCGAGCAAGGGCTTCGTGAAGGACGGCAACAAGAACCGCCTGCGCCATCAGGACATCCACAAAATCGTGGACGTATTCAACAAGCAGCTTGAGCTGCCGAAGTATGCGCGTATGGTCAGCGTGGCGGAAATCGAAGCCAACGACTACAACCTCAACATCCCGCGCTACATCGACAGCTCCGAAGCGGAAGACCTGCAAGACATCGCCGCTCATCTGCAAGGTGGCATCCCCAATGCCGACATCGAAGGGCTATCCGATTACTGGAAGGTGTTCCCCACCCTGCAAACTCAGTTGTTCGAGCGTGGCACACGGGCAGGTTATAGCCAGATGAAAGTGGCTGCTGCCGAAGTGAAGCCCACTATCTTCGCCCACCCCGAGTTCGTCGCCTACACGCAAGCGGTCAGTGACCTGTTCCAACGCTGGAAGGCGAATAACACCGCCCGGCTGGAATCCCTCTCGGCCCAAGAAGCCTCAACAAATATCACGCACCCCAAACAGCTCATCGAAGAGCTCTCTGAAGACTTGCTAACGACCTTCGCCGAGGTGCAACTCATCGACAAGTACGACGTGTACCAGCACCTGATGAGCTACTGGTCAGAGGTGATGCAGGACGATGCCTATCTGATTACTGGGGACGGCTGGGAAGCGGGTAAGGATGCCGGTAGCGGGCTGATACCGCCCCAACTCATCATTGCCAGATACTTTGCCGCCGAACGCGATGCAATCGAGCAATTGGAAGCCGAACGTGATGCCATCACCCGGTCGATAGAAGAGATGGATGAAGAGCATGGCGGCGAAGAGGGTTTGCTGAGCGAGGCCAAGAACGACAAGGGCAAGCTCACCAAGGCTACCGTTGCGGCACGACTCAAGGATATCAAGCACGATGCGGATGCCGCTGACGAACGCAAACAGCTCAACGCCTACTTCGCCCTCATCGAGCAGGAGTCCGCCGCCAACAAGAAGGTGAAGGATGCGCAGAAGCAACTCGATACCAAGGTTGCCGCGCAATACGCCAAGCTTAGCGTCTCCGACATCCAGACTTTGGTGGTGGATGATAAGTGGCTGACCACGTTAGCTGCCGATGTGCAGACCGAGCTAGACCGCGTATCGCAAGCCCTGACCGGGCGCATCAAACAACTGGCGGAACGCTACGCCGAACCGCTGCCGCAACTCGAGGCTGATGTGACATCCCTGAATGCGAAGGTAGAAGCGCACCTGATAAAGATGGGGTTCGCATGGAAGTGACAACGGGCTACAAGCAGACCGAGGTGGGGGTGATACCGGAGGATTGGGGCACTAAATCTCTTGACTCTGTGTTGAGCAAAGGGCGACTTGGTGGAAATTACGCGAATCAAGACGCTGAGGCTGAGTTGCCGTTGATGAAGATGGGCAATCTTGCCCGTGGATACTTCGACCTGTCCAAGGTGCAATTCATCACGTCCGGCGTGCGACCAGAATCTGTGCACCGGCTTGTATTTGGCGACGTGTTGTTCAACACGCGAAACACGCTCGACCTTGTTGGAAAGGTTGCGATATGGCGGGATGAACTTCCGGTCGCCTACTACAACTCTAACCTCATGCGGCTGGAGTTCGACCCAGAGCAAATTTGCTCCAATGAGTATGCAAACTACTCCCTGAACACAGAAGGTGCGGTATCGCGCCTTCGTGCGCTCGCCACTGGAACGACAAGCGTGGCAGCAATATACACGCGGGACTTAATGAAGTTGCAGGTTGTCGTTCCGCCAAAACCCGAACAACTTGCCATCGCCACCGCACTATCCGATGTGGATGCGCTGCTCGCTGCGCAGGACAAGCTCATCGCCAAGAAGTGCGATATCAAGCAAGCCGCCATGCAGCAGGTCCTCACCGGCAAACAACGCCTGCCGGGGTTTAGTGGGGAGTGGGAGGTGAAGCGATTGGGTGATGTCGCTGAAATCAGAAAGGGACAACTCATTACAGAGAAGGATGCCGTAGCGGGAGATGTTCCAGTTATTGCTGGCGGTAAGAAGCCCGCCTATTTCCACAACAAACCCAATCGAACTGGCAAGACAATTACGGTCAGCGCATCTGGTGCAAGTGCAGGTTATGTTGCTTTTTTTGATACGCCAATTTTCGCCTCCGACTGTTCTACTATCAGCGAGGGATTAACGTATTCGATTGAGTTTATTTACTTCCAGCTTCTGCTAAATCAGGAGGTGATTTACAAGGCTCAAACTGGTGGCGCGCAACCGCACATTCACGCAGTGGATTTAATTCCACTCGAAGTAGGCAGTCCCAGCATGGCGGAACAAATCGCCATCGCCGCCGTCCTCTCCGACATGGATGCCGAACTCACCGCGCTGGAACAGCAACGCGACAAGACCCGCGTCCTTAAGCAGGGCATGATGCAGGAGCTACTGACCGGAAGGATACGACTCGTATGAGCAATGTCGGAAAGATAGAGCGTGAGACACAGAAGCGAGTGGTCAAACTGTTCCAGTCGGCACTCGGCTACGACTATCTGGGCGACTGGAGCGACCGAGTAAACACTCGCAACATCGACGATGCGCTGGCGCGGCAGTTCCTCAAAAAGCACGGCTACGATGATGCGCTCATCACCAAGGCATTGCACCAGTTCAACAAGGTGGCGGGCGACCAGACTAAGAGCCTATACGACAGCAACAAGGCTGTGTATGAGCTACTGCGCTATGGGGTGAAGGTCAAAGCCGATGTGGGCGAGAACACGCAAACGGTATGGCTGATTGACTGGAAGCATCCGCTCAACAATCACTTTGCCATCGCCGAAGAGGTGACGGTCAAAGGTGCGGACGCCAAGGCCAACACCAAGCGCCCCGATATAGTGATTTACGTAAACGGCATCGCCCTTGGCGTGCTGGAGCTGAAGCGTTCCACCGTGTCGGTGTCGGAAGGCATACGGCAGAATCTGGATAATCAGAAGAAAGTCTTCATCCAACCATTTTTTTCCACCATGCAGTTGCTTATGGCGGGCAACGATACCGAAGGGGTGCGCTACGGCACGGTAGAGACTAAAGAAAAATACTACCTGACGTGGAAGCAAGACAGCAGTATCGAAAACCTGCTCGACCGTCACATCACCCAACTGTGCGATAAGACGCACTTCCTCGAAAACATCCACGACTTTATCGTGTTTGATGCGGGCGTGAAAAAGCTCTGCCGCCACAACCAATACTTCGGCGTGAAGGCGGCACAAGACCATATCAAACGCCGCGAAGGCGGCATCATCTGGCACACCCAAGGTAGCGGCAAGAGCCTGACGATGGTTTGGCTGGCGAAGTGGATACGTGAGAACGTGAAGGATGCGCGGGTGGTGGTGATTACTGACCGTACCGAGCTAGACCAGCAAATTGAGACCGTATTCAAAGGGGTGAGTGAAGACATCTACCGCACCCAGAGCGGGGCTGACCTTATCAGCAAACTCAACGCCACCACGCCGTGGCTGATTGCATCTCTCATTCACAAATTTGTCGGCAAGGAAGATGACGAGCAAATGGGTGACATCGCGGAATTCATCGAAGAGATGAAGCGCAACCTGCCCGCCGACTTCAAAGCCAAGGGCGATATATATGTATTCGTGGACGAGTGCCACCGCACCCAGAGCGGAGAACTGCACAAGGCGATGAAGGCGATTTTGCCGAACGCGATGTTCATCGGCTTCACCGGCACGCCGCTGCTCAAGGCGGACAAGCAGAAGAGCATCGAGATTTTTGGCAAGTACATCCACACCTATAAATTCGATGAGGCGGTGCGCGACAAGGTGGTGCTGGACTTGCGCTATGAAGCGCGAGACATCGACCAGAGCATTACTTCGCCGGAGAAAATCGACATCTGGTTTGATTCCAAGACCAAGGGGCTGAACGATGTAGCACTGGCGCAGCTCAAGAAGAAGTGGGGCAGCATGCAGAAGGTGCTCAGCTCTAAATCACGCTTAGAGAAAATCGTCGCCGACATCCTGATGGACATGGAAACCAAAGACCGCCTTCAAAGCGGACGCGGCAATGCCATGTTGGTGACCAGCAGCATCTATGAGGCATGCAAGTGCTACGAGCTATTGGACAAGTCAGAATTGGCAGGCAAGTGCGCCATCGTCACCTCGTATGCGCCATCACCAGCTGACATCAAAGGTGAAGAGACTGGCGAAGGATTGACCGAGCGGCTGCGCAAGTACGAAATCTATAACCGGATGTTGGGCGACAAGGCGGCGGATATTTTTGAAGATGAGGTCAAAAAGAAATTCATAGAGCAACCGGGACAGATGAAGCTGCTCATCGTCGTGGATAAGCTGCTCACAGGCTTCGACGCACCATCGGCTACCTACCTATACATCGACAAGCAAATGCGCGACCACGGCCTGTTTCAGGCTATTTGCCGGGTCAATCGTCTGGATGGAGACGACAAGGAGTACGGCTACATCGTCGATTACAAAGACCTGTTCAAGAGCTTGGGCACGGCCATCCACGATTACACCTCGGGCGCATTGGACGGCTACGACAAGGAAGACGTGGCCGGGTTGCTGGCTGACCGCTTGCAGATGGCAAGAGAGCGGCTGGAAGAGGCACGGGAAGCTATCAAGGCATTGTGCGAGCCTGTAGAGGCTCCCAAGGATACGGCAGCCTATCTGCGCTTCTTCTGTGCTGCCGATACTGCCGACAAGAATCAGCTCAAGCTGAACGAGTCGAAGCGCATCACGCTGTACAAGCTCGCCGTGTCGCTGATTCGTGCCTATGCAGACCTCGCCAACGAGATGGCTGAGGCGGGTTACACCCCGGCGCAGACCGATAAAATCAAGCTGGAAGTTGACCACTACGAGAAGGTGCGCAGTGAAGTGAAGATGGCGAGCGGTGACTACATCGACCTCAAGATGTATGAGCCTGCGATGCGACACCTGATTGATACCTACATCCGCGCCGAAGAGAGCGAGAAGATTTCGGCGTTCGATGATTTGAACTTGGTGCAGCTGCTTGTTGAGCGCGGAGTGGATGCTGTTCAGGAATTGCCAAAGGGAATCCGCGAGAGCAAGGAAGCGGTGGCCGAAACCATCGAGAACAACCTGCGCAAGGTCATCATCGACGAGCAGCCTATCAACCCGAAATACTACGAGAAGATGTCCGAGCTGCTGGACAGTCTGATTAAGCAGCGCCGGGATGCGGCTCTGGAGTACGAACAATATCTGGCTAAGTTGGCGGCGCTCGCCAAGCAAGTGAAGACACCGGGCGGAAGTGCGGATTACCCCAAGACGCTGAACACAGGAGCCAAGCGCGCTCTGTACGACAACTTGGAGAAGAACGAGGAGCTTGCACTTGGGGTGGACTATGCGGTGATGTCCAGCAAGAAAGACGGCTGGCGCGGCCACAAGGTGAAGGAAAAGGAAGTGCGATACGCCGTGAAGCGTGTGCTGAACGACGACCGCCTGACTGACAGCATCTTTGAGTTGGTGAAGAATCAGCATGACTACTGACACTCACCAAATCAAGGTGAGCGGCCTGACGGTGGACGTAGTGCGCAAGGACATCAAGAACCTGCACCTTGCTGTATATCCGCCAGCAGGACGGGTGCGTGTCGCTGCCCCGTTGCGGGTGAGTGACGAAGCGGTGCGCTTGGCGGTAGTCTCGCGGTTAGGCTGGATAAAGAGGCAGAAGAGCAAGTTCACCGGTCAGGCGCGGCAGTCGGAGCGCGAATACGTGTCAGGTGAGAGCCACTACTTCCAAGGGCAACGCTACCGTCTGAATGTGATTTACCAGAGCGGCGCATCGCGGGTCGTCATCAGGAACAAATCCGCCATCGACCTGTATGTAAAAGCAGGCAGCGACAGAGAACAGCGCGAACGGGTCATGCTGGCTTGGTATCGTCAGCACCTTAAAGAGCTGATTCCTGCACTGATTGAGAGGTGGGAGCCTGTCCTTGGGGTGCGTGTGGCCGACTGGCGTGTGAAGCAGATGAAAACCAAGTGGGGCACCTGCAACACCAAGGCCGGGCGCATCTGGCTCAACCTAGAGCTCGCAAAGAAATCAGCGCAGTGCCTTGAGTACATCGTCGTGCACGAGATGGTGCATCTGCTGGAACGGCATCACAACGACCACTTCACCGAACTGATGAGCAAGTACATGCCACAGTGGAAGTTGCATCGGGAGGAATTGAACCGGTCGGCGCTCGGACATGAGGAGTGGGGTTACTGAATGTTTCATACTTACTGACATGAAATATCTTCTGCGCAACGAGATGCTTTATAGCGCCAATTCCCTATGTCCGTGTGGCAGTGGAAAGAAGTACAAACGATGCTGTCGGGCAAAAGATGAGGGCATGCGGAGGCTTTTTGAAAAGGCATCTTCTGGGCAGATTCCGGCCACTGCACAAATTTCTTCTCAAAATGGTGAAGTAGGTTCGATGGAGGTTAGTCGTATTTCAATCACCGAAGGTGGTAAAACAACAGTCCTGCTCGATGAAAAGGTAACGTTGGCGACAAATTTTACATCTGGGGATAGGACACAAACTTCCGTTGCTTCAATTTCAATTCCTACGGATGGACTGTCACGCGGGGCTATCAGAACGGTTGGCAACGCATCAGTATCCAATACTGCCTACCCAAAAAAAGTCGCCCTTGCTGGCGGCGTGAAAAAACTGAAGGCAAATAATAATGCAGGCCTATTCGTGGTGGCTCGAACGCGTGTTCAAGGCGACACTCAAATTGAGTTCTTCGATATATTGTTTGGAACTAAGGGGCAGAGCGAAAATATAGACGGCTCAGGAATAAAGCAAAGGCCACACATTGCACTTTATCCCGACGGAAATGGAAAATTTATTAGGCTATCTGGGCACCAATGTGAGATTGAGGGGGATATGCAATACTGCTCCGAGACGCACCAAGTTCTTCCTCAGATATTGCGCATTAAGTCCTCTGAGTTAGGCGTGACAGTTGAGGTCGTATTTTCAACGGAAAATCCAGATGAGTTTGTTCTGACTGAAATACGTTTTCAAAGCTAAGCTGAATAAACATCCCTACAAGACATGTGTAGGTGTGAAAGTGAATGGTGGACAAATGCTAGAGATAGTTGAAATACTCCGTCCGGCGGAGCAGGGACGAAATAAGGCGGTTATATGTCGTGGTGAAGACGACCAGCTTTATTTTGTGAAAGGGAAAAATGCGGGGCGGAGGCGGCAATGCTGCGAGTGGATGGTTGGGAATTTAGCAAAAGAGTTTGGAATACCAGTTCCTGCTTTCCACCTTGTGAATATCCCAGAAAATTTAATCGCGGAGGTGAAGTCAGGATTTCAAGGACTTGGGGCTGGCGTTGCATTTGCCTCTGAGGCTCAAAGTCATGCCCAGTGGTTTGAGCCCAGCTTTGTTAATGAAGTCCCGGATAATCTTCGGCTAGATGTTCTGGTATTTGATTGGTGGGTGCAGAATGATGACCGTCTTCAGGACAACCCTAATCTTCTGTGGGATGCTCAGTCACATGGTTTGCATGTCATTGACCATGACTCAGCGTTTAGCCCAGATTTCTTTCCAACAGTTTTTCGCAACTACCATATATTTCAGAGGGATTTGGACCGCGTATTTAGTGATATAGCATGCCAAGCGGAATACTCCAGCCGAATGTCGGCCACGTTGTCAATTTGGGACGATGCCTGCCATAATGCTCCTCCAGACTGGATTGACCATTTAGGTACAAGTGATGACTTGTTTAGCCCGTCTGCCGCACTCAAGGTATTAGAAAGATGCTTAACCACAGAGATTTGGAGGATGGAATGAAAAAGTTCGCTTGTCATTACGCCATCGTCCGTTTTTTGCCTTATCCAGAAACTGGAGAATTCGCCAATGTTGGTGTTGTTGTCGCTTGCCCAGAAACTGGTTTCTTTGGATTTAAGCTGCTCAAACGCAAATTTGGCCGAGTAACAAAATTCTTTGATGAAATTGGCAGCGATATTTGTAGCCAGTCATTATCTCTGTTTGATAGGGAGCTTTCGCGCATTGGTGCTGTGGTTAAAGAGCGGAGGCAAAATCCTGATGAATTGCGTTCCCTCTTCAATTCTCTCGTGCATCCGAGAGAGGCGATTATCCGCTTTAGCGATACGAGTGTTCGCTTGGCTGAAAATCCAGACCAGATAGTAGAGAATTTATTCTTGTTCTATGTTGAGCGTAACTTTGTTACTCAAGAATATAAAGAATTACAGCTGGTGCAAAGAGTTCGCAATGTCGTGCAAGGACTGAAGCTGGACAAGCCATTCAGGCAAAGAAATCTTGGCGACGAGCTTGCTCAAGCCAGCTTCCCTCTTGTTCAAATGGATAATCAGATTGCGATAAAGGTGATAAAGCCATTTTTCCTGGCTCAAAGCTCACCAAGCAAAATTATTTCCCACGGTGGAGCATGGGTAGATAAGGTGCAGCGTTTAAGAAAGCGCAACCTATTGCCAAGCGCAACCTTATTTGCAATCGACGGCCCCGATGAAAACCAAGGGAATCGTTATTTGGCTTACAAAGAGATATGTGATGATTTGGAACGCCTTGAGGTAGAAGTAATTCGTTCCACTCAAGAGCAAAGGCTGATTAGCTTCGCTCGAAACTAAGCCTTAGCGGTATTTGCCCCCAATCGCTTTGGCGATTCTAAATGCGAAGAACTGTACCAGCAGTGGGAAATTATCCGGGTATGAAACCGGGTATGAATGTGGGGTATCAAATGCTAGATGCAGGTAATACGGTCGCTATAGAGGACAATCACGATTTAACGTCTAAGCTGCGAGTCTTGTTTGATGCAAAAGGCCAAGCCGGAAGGCTTGGCCTTTTGTATTCGAGGGCTGGAGCGTGTTTACTCGCCGTTCAGGAATGCCAGCATGTCCGATCTCAGTTCCGAGAACTCCTGCTCGGATAGTTCAAAGTGTGCGAGCACGTCCCCGCCGTGACGGTCCCATTCCTTGTCGCGCACATGCAGATGCTCGTCGGTCACACATTCGGCCATGTGTATCAGACCGATCAGGTCGCGCACGTCATCGCCCGCATGCACGCCGGTCGAACCGAAGATCGTCGCGTCATGGTGGAAGCGTATGGCCGAGCAGACGCGCGCAGGTAATGCCCAGGAACGCGTCAGCATGCTGCCGACTACGGCATGGTTGGTGGAGAAATGGCTGTCTTCGGTTTGACAGAGCGGGATGCCTTTCGCGCCTTCCGCCATGACGATCTTCCGGTAGTCGGGGAACTTCTGCATCAGCACCGGGATGCCGCAGTCGTGGAACAGTGCCGCGAGATAGGCTTCTTCACGTGACATGGTCGGGAATCGGGCTGCCATCCTTTCGGCGACACTGGCGGCGATGCTGGAACGTTCCCAGAATTTGTCGAAGCTCTGCCCTTCGCCACCCAGACTTTGACGCAGTGCGATGTTGTGCACCAGATTCATGATGTTCTTGAGGCCGAGTATGCTGGCCGCGTGGAACACCGAGGACACCTTGGTGCGCAGGCCGACGAAGGGCGAGTTGGCGAGTTTCAGCAAGGGGGCGAGCATGCCCGCATCCCGGCTAATCAGATCGGCGATCTTCTCCAGATTAGCCTCCGGGTGTTTGATCTCGCGCATGAGTTCCGTCAGCGTCGCCGGGCATGGCGGGATGAAGATGCCGTTCAGTGTCTGTTCAGTGGCGGAGAGCGACAATTCTGTGTTCATCGTGGTTCCTGAGTCTGAGTGATTGATACGCCTGGGCGCATCATGAATAAATATCCGCTTCCATGCCATATGCCGAAATGCATATGCATAGGTATAGATGAGCGGGGCCTGGAATTGCTTCGTTGAGAATGACAGGCTTCTGTTACACTCCGCGCCGCAATCTCGTTTCAGTCTAGTGATTGCCGCCGATTCCGGTTCGCAACACCCACCTCATTCAGCCTCAGACTGGCGCCTCATCAGGGCGACAGGCCGTTTGTACCAACAAGAAAGCACAACTATGTCATTCGCATCCCTCGGCTTGTCCGAAGAACTCGTCCGCGCCGTCACCGAGCGCGGTTATACCGAACCAACTCCCATTCAAGCCCAAGCCATCCCTGTCATTCTCAAAGGTGGCGACCTCATGGGCGGCGCGCAGACCGGCACCGGCAAGACCGCCGGTTTCACGCTGCCGCTGTTGCAACGCCTGATGGAAAAGAATGTCGTCGGCAAGGCGCCCATCCGCGCACTGGTGCTCACGCCCACGCGCGAGCTCGCCGCCCAAGTAGAGGAGAGCGTGCGTTTGTACGGCAAACACCTGCCGCTCAAATCCATGATGATGTTCGGCGGCGTCAACATCAATCCGCAGATCAAGCAACTGCACGGCCGTGTCGACATCCTGGTGGCGACACCGGGTCGTCTGCTCGACCACCTGCAACAGAAAACAGTGAACCTGTCTCAAGTCGAGATACTGGTGCTGGACGAAGCCGACCGCATGCTGGACATGGGCTTCATCCGCGACATCAAGAAGATCCTCGCCGTGTTGCCCAAGCAGCGCCAGAACCTGCTGTTCTCCGCCACCTTCTCCGATGAGATCAAGCTGCTGGCCGACGGCCTGCTGAACAATCCGGCGCTGATCGAAGTGGCGCGCCGCAACCAGGCCAACGAGCTGATCGAACAGCGCGTGTACCCGGTCGACCGTGAACGCAAGCGTGAACTGCTCACCCACCTCATCAAGGAACATAACTGGTTCCAGGTGCTGGTGTTCACGCGCACCAAGCACGGTGCCAACCGTCTGGCCGAACAGCTCGACAAGGACGGCATCCCCGCCATGGCGATCCACGGCAACAAGAGCCAGGCTGCCCGCACACGCGCGCTGGCCGAGTTCAAGACCGGCAAGCTGCAAGTGCTGGTCGCCACCGACATCGCCGCGCGCGGCATCGACATCATCGAACTGCCGCATGTGGTCAACTTCGAATTGCCCAACGTGTCGGAAGACTACGTGCACCGCATCGGCCGCACCGGCCGCGCGGGCAGCGAAGGCGAAGCCAGCTCACTGGTGTGCGTCGACGAACACAAACTGCTGCGCGACATCGAGCGCCTCATCAAGCGCGAGATCCCCGTGGTGAACGTGCCGGGCTTCGATGTCGACCCGCGCATCAAGGCCGAACCGATCCTGAACGGTTCGAATCGCGGCGGTGGTCAACGTCAGGGGCAAGGTCGCGGTCAATCCGCTCCGCGCAGTGGCGGTGGACAACCCCGCACCGGCGGCGCTCCGCGCACTGGCGGAGGCAAACCGGCTGGCGGCGCGAGTCGCGGCGGTGTTCCCGCTGCGGCACAACACCGTTCCGGCGGGCGCGGCCGCTAACCTGTCATTCCGGCGAAAGCCGGAATCCAGCGATTTAAGTACATCCTGCGTAGCAGAAAAACAAACTGCATATTGAATACATACACTGGATTCCGGCTTTCGCCGGAATGACTCAGCTTTCCTAGGAGGTATGAAAATGAATGCAACCGTAAGCAACGAACAAGCCATCGCCGATACCACGCTGTGGCTGGAAAAGGCCGTCATCGGCCTCAACCTGTGCCCATTCGCCAAGGCGGTGCACGTCAAGAAGCAGATACGCTACTTCGTGAGCGCCGCACAGACACCGGATGAATTGCTGGTCGATGTGCTTCGCGAACTGGAGCTGCTGGCCGAGACGCCGCGCGACAAGATCGACACCACGCTGCTCATCCATCCGCAGGTGCTGACCGACTTCCTCGACTACAACGACTTCCTCGCTGTGGTGGATGCGGCGCTGGAAGAGGTGGATCTGGCGGGTGAATTGCAGGTCGCCAGCATGCACCCCGACTACCAGTTCGCCGACACCGAGCCGGACGACATCACCAACTACACCAACCGCTCGCCGTATCCCACGCTGCATCTGATACGCGAAGACAGCATCGACGAGGCCGTGGCCGCTTTCCCCGAGGCCGAAATGATCTTCGAGAAGAACATGGAGACCATGCGCAAGCTGGGGCACGAAGGGTGGGATGCGTTGGGTCTGGCGGAAGTGCAGCAGCGAAAAAATAAATAGCCGAGTCATTCCCGCGCAGGCGGGAATCCAGTTGTCAGCAAGCCTGCGAAGCAGGACAAAACCATTTTGAATAAATGCGCTGGATTCCCGCCTGCGCGGGAATGACGGTATCCTTAAACCATGACCACCCCGGCACCGGAGACTCGCATGAACATCGCCCGCATCGCCCTGAACCGCCATACCTGCAAAGCCTACGACCCGGCCCGCAAGATACCGCCAGAGCAGGTCGAACAACTCAAGACCCTGTTGCGCTATTCGCCCTCGTCAATCAACTCGCAGCCTTGGCATTTCATCATTGCCGCCAACGAAGTCGGCAAGGCACGCATCGCCAAGTCCGCCGTGCATGGGCCCTTTGCTTCGAACGGCCCCAAGATACTCAACGCCTCTCACGTCGTCGTGTTCTGTGCCCGCACCACCATGGACGATGCACACCTCGCCAACCTGCTCGCGCAGGAAGATGACGACGGACGCTACCCCACGCCGGAAGCGAAAGCCGCACAAAGCAAGGGCCGTAGCTTCTACACCGGCCTGCACCGCTACGATTTCAAGGACACGCAGCACTGGATGGAAAAGCAGGTGTACCTCGCTTTGGGTACCTTGCTGCTCGGTGCCGCAGCACTGGAGATCGACGCCACACCGATCGAAGGCTTCGACCCGCGCATCCTCAATGAAGAACTCGGCCTGCGCGAGCAAGGCCTGACCAGTGTGGTGATCGCCACATTGGGCTATCGCAGCGCAGAAGACTTCAATGCCAAGCTGCCGAAATCCCGCTTCCCGATGGAGCAGGTGATTTCGGTGTTGTGATGGGTGAATGACGGTATCCTTGATTCATGACCACACCCGACTATTCGCAACTCACCCCCGACTGCGTACTCAACGCGCTGGAAAGTATCGGCCTGCGTTGCGACGGGCGGCTGCTTGCGCTCAATAGTTACGAGAACCGCGTATATCAGGTCGGCATGGACGAGGGCGCACCACTGGTCGCCAAGTTCTATCGCCCCGCGCGCTGGAGCGATGCCGCCATCCTCGAAGAGCATGCATTCGTGCAGGAACTGGTCGAACGCGAGATACCCGTGGTACCGGCTTCCACGATAGACGGCAGCACCCTGCATCACTTCGATGGTTTCCGTTTTTCGGTCTTCGCCAAACATGGCGGCCGCGCACCCGAACTGGAAGACCGCGACACGCTGGAATGGTTGGGGCGCTTCCTCGGGCGCATCCACGCCGTCGGCGCGATCAAGGATTACCAGCATCGCCCGACTTTGGATATCGCTACCTTCGGCACCGAGCCGCGCGACTACCTGCTAACCAACGACTTCATCCCGTCCGATATCCTCGAAGCCTGGCGCACTGTGTCGCAACAGGCGCTGGACGGCGTGCGCCACTGTTTCGACCGGGCAGGCGATGTGAAGCAACTGCGTCTGCACGGCGATTGCCACGCGGGCAACGTGCTGTGGACGGACGAAGGCCCGCACTTCGTTGACTTCGACGACAGCCGCATGGGCCCGGCAGTGCAGGACCTGTGGATGCTGCTCTCCGGCGAACGTGAAGACCGCGTGAGGCAGATGGGCGACGTGCTGGCAGGATACGAAGACTTCTGCGAATTCGACGCGCGAGAATTGCACCTCATCGAAGGCCTGCGCACCCTGCGCCTGATTCACTATTCCGCATGGCTGGCACGCCGCTGGGACGACATCGCCTTCAAACAGGCCTTCCCCTGGTTCAACACGCAGATCTATTGGCAGAACCGCATCCTCGAACTGCGCGAGCAGATCGCCCTGATGGAAGAACCGCCACTGTGGCAGAACTGATCGAGTGTCCCTGCAGTAGCGGTAAACCCTATGCGGAATGTTGTGCCCGCTACATCGACGCTGGCACACCGGCACCGACTGCCGAAGCCCTCATGCGCTCGCGCTACACCGCCTACACCCGGCTTAAAGAAGACTACCTGCTGGCAAGCTGGCATCCCTCGACACGACCCGCTGTTTTAGGCCTTGCCGATGAAGCCCCGACCAAATGGATCGGCCTCGAAGTGAAACGCCACGCCCAACAAGACGCCGAACACGCCACTGTCGAATTCGTCGCGCGCTACAAGGTGAACGGGCGTGCGCATCGACTGCACGAAGTCAGTCGCTTCGTGCAAGAAACCGGGCGCTGGTTCTACGTGGACGGCGACATCCAGTAAGGCCACTTCGGCACACTCAGGCGCTAAAATGCCTGCACATTCCCACGCACAACGACGGTCACCAAAGCATGCAACAAGAGACAGAGAACACCCATCTGGTCATCACCGCCGCCGGCCCGGATCGCACCGGTCTGGTCGAGCGGCTCAGCGGCAGCATCACCGACAGTGGATGCAACATCGAAGAGAGCCGCATGTCCGTGCTGGGCGGGCAGTGCATCATCATCCTCCTCGCCACCGGCCCCTGGCATGCGCTCTCCAAACTGGAAGGGCAACTGGATGCGCTCGGCGCTTCCCTCGGGTTGACGCTCCATCACGAACGCACCGGCAAGCGCGCCGAACCTGCCATCCCCTACAGCGTCGAACTCGTCACGCCGGATCATCCCGGCATCGTGCGCAATCTCGCGGCGTTCTTCGCGCGCAGCGGCATCAACATCGAAGACCTGCAGACCAGCACATATCCCGCGCCGCACACCGGCTCGACAACCTTATCCGTAATGATGACGGTCGGCATTCCTGCCAAGATGCACATCGCCACGCTGCGCGGCGATTTCCTAGATTACTGCGACAGCCTCAATCTGGACGCGACGCTGGAGCCGGTGCGCGGCTGACGCAGGGCGGGCGGGAACGACAAAACCATACTTTCAGCACTGGAGGTTGTTAATGCGTGTCGCGATCATCGGTTCCGGCCCCGCCGGTTTTTACGCCGCCGAAGCACTGCTCAGGCGCACGGACGAAGTGGTGCAGGTGGACATGTTCGACCGCCTGCCCACGCCCTACGGTCTGGTGCGGGCCGGTGTCGCGCCCGACCATCAGAACATCAAGGCAGTCACCCGTGTCTACGAAAAAACCTCGGCACGTCCCGAATTCCGCTTCTACGGCAATGTGCGTCTGGGTAAGGACCTCACCGTGGAAGACCTGCGCCGCCACTACCACCAGATCGTCTATGCCGTGGGCAACGAAGCCGACCGCCGCATGGGCATCCCCGGTGAAGGCATCCCGCGCTGCACGCCGGCCACCGTGTTCATCGGCTGGTACAACGGCCACCCGGATTATCGCCATGCCCAGATAGACCTGTCGGTGCCGCGCGTGGCCGTGGTGGGCAACGGCAACGTCGCGGTCGACGCAGCGCGCATCCTGCTGCGCTCGCCCGCCGAACTGGAGAAGACCGACATTGCCGCCCACGCCCTCGCGGCCCTGCGTAACAGCCAGGTGCGCGAGGTATACATCCTCGGCCGACGCGGCCCCGAGCAGGCCGCCTTCACACCGGTCGAGCTGAAAGAGCTGGGCGAGATGGAAGGCGTCGACCCCGTCGTCGAACCGGACGAACTCGCCGACTGCGCCAGCGTCGAGCCCGGTTCGCAACAGGACAAGAACCTCAAGATCCTGCGATCTTTCGCGGCACGTGCACGCGGCAGCGATACCAAAAAACTGCACCTGCGTTTCCGTGTCTCGCCGACCGAAGTGCTGGCCGACGCGGACGGAAAAGTGTGCGGACTCAAACTGGAAAAGAACCGCATCGAGACCCAGCCCGACGGCAGCACGGTCGCGCGCGGCACAGGTAAGTTCGAAGTGCTGGATGTCGGGATGGTATTGCCCGCAATCGGCTTCAGCCTCGACCCCATAGACGGCGTCCCCTACGATGAAGCGGCGCGCATCGTGGCGAACGAAGACGGGCGCGTGGTCGACCCGGCCAGCCGCGCCGTGGTCGCCAACGAATACGTTGTCGGCTGGGCGCGCACCGGCCCGCGCGGACTCATCGGCTCACACAAAGCCGCCTCTGCCCACGTGGTCGCCCACATGGCGGCGGACGGCATCGGCCTGTCCGCCCGCGAACTGCCCCCGCGCGACGCCATCATCGATCTGCTGCGCGAGCGCAGCGTGCAGTTCATCTCGTTCGAAGACTGGAAGCGGTTGGACGATGTGGAAGTATCGCGCGGCGAAAGACGCGCCGCCCCGCGCGACAAGATCGTCGATGTGGAATCGATGCTTGCTTTGTTGGGGCAGGGATGAGCGGGTTCCGTGAAGGAGAAGCGAGGGCAGGGCGGTAGCGAGTATTTGTGTTGTTAACTTCTGCTGCTCGGCCATAGCAGCCGATTCCAACAAATTGTAGTTGGGGCTGCTTTACACGCTATTCCTGCACCCTTCATTTACAAGGCCAGTGACTTCACCATCTAAGTCATGCCAAAAGATATTTGCAGGCTTTGGTTTACCCAGAAGAAACCCTTGAATTTCATCGCATGCTTCACGATGTAGGAAGTCAAACTGTGACTGCATTTCTACGCCCTCAGCAATCACTCGCAAAGAAAGACTATGACCCAAGCTTACAATCGACTTGATGATAGCGGCATCACTGGCATCTACAGTGCAATTTCTTACAAAGGACTGGTCAATTTTCAGCTTATCAACTGGCAAATTCTTTAAATACATTAAGCTCGAGTAGCCGGTCCCGAAGTCATCTATAGAAAGTTTAAAGCCATAATTTTTTAGCTCATGCAGCGTTTCAATGGTCTTTTCGGTATTTTCCAGCAGTATGGATTCTGTTAATTCAAGCTCCAGTAATGAAGGTGAAATATCAAACTTTCGAGTTGCCTCGAGTATTCTCTTCACCAGATCACCATGCCTAAATTGTGCAGGAGATAGATTGATGGCAATTGGCACTTGCATATAACCCTGATTCGACCACTCTCGAATTTGCCTGCAAGACTCAGTAATTACCCAATTGCCAATTTCAATGATCAGCGAGCCTTCTTCGGCGATTGGGATGAATTTGTTTGGGGGCACAATTCCGTTTTCGGCACTATTCCAGCGAATAAGCGCTTCGATTCCGATAAGCCGTTTGCTACCAAGTTCATACTGCGGTTGGTAATGGAGAGTAAATTCATTATTTTTCAGCGCCAACCTTAAGTGGTTTTGTATATGCATACGCTCCAAAGCTTCAAGATTCATCTGCTCCGTATGGAAACGATACCCATTCCGCCCATTCTTTTTAGCGTGATACATGGCAGCATCTGCCTTTTTGAGCAAAGTCTCCATATCTTCCCCATCGGCGGGGTAGATGCTAATGCCGATGCTGCAACTTGAATAAAGAGTGTGTCCATCAATGCTATATGGAACGCGCATCTTTTCAAGGATTTGAGCTGGTATGCCTTGTGCGGCAGAAAGACCATGCAGGTCAGGCAAAACAATTACAAACTCATCACCCCCCAGTCTACAAATGGTGTCTGTATCACGAACACAACTGATGAGCCTTTCTTTTGCCTGGAGCAAGAGCATGTCTCCCGTCGAATGCCCCAAGGTGTCGTTGATTTCCTTAAAATTGTCTAGATCGATATACAGGCAGGCAAGCTGATTGTTGTTGCGTGATGTTATTGCTATGGCTTGCTCAAAACGATCGGCGAGCAAGATTCTGTTTGGGAGCTTTGTTAGTGGGTCATGATGAGCTAAAAAGTTTATCTTTTCGATGGTCGCTTTTTGCTCTGTCGTGTCAATGAAGGCGGCCACATAATTTGTGATTTTTCCATCGTCATCGTGGACTGCGCTAATTGATAACCACTTTGGAAATATTTCTCCATTCTTTCTCTTATCCCAAATTTCCCCGTGCCAATGTCCATGCAGTATTATTTCTGTCCACATTTGCGAATAGAACTCTTTGCCATGTCGGCCTGAAGAAAACATTCTAGGATTATGTCCTAGCACTTCTGACTCAGAATAACCCGTAATCTTTTTGAACGTCTCATTGACCCGAATAATGCTATTCGAGCTATCTGTAACCACAATGGCTTCGTGACTGTATTTGAGAATTTTTTCAGCTAATTTTTCTTTTTCTCGTGCTCGCATTAACTCGGTCACGTTTCGACCAAGCACAATGAGTTTATTGCGAGAACCATCTGAGTAGAATATTGGGACTTTGATTACATGGAATTGCAATGCTGATCCGTCTGGCTGAGGTACTTCTTCAACGGAAAAACTTTGAGTGCCGAGTTCCCAAGCACGTCGATCTGACTCTATGCAAGCCAGAAGGCCATTGGAATATATTGAAGGGACTATTCGAGAAAGTTCTAAATCTGACTTTCCAATGTACTCATTCCCCTTCAGCCCGAACGCCTCCAAACCGGATTTGTTCGCCATCAACCAATTCCCAGAACCATCTTTAATCGCAACGAAGTCTGGAATAACATCTATTAACGTGCAGAGTGACTCATGCATTTTTTCTTCGCCTCATTTTATTGGGCCTTCACCATCAAGCGCTCTTATTGTTGTTGTGCCGTATTCATTCACTTTGGAGTTATCTGTTTTTTGATTTTTCTCTTCTTCAACCATCTAAGCAATATGCCAAATGGCCTATATATATTTTCCAAACGGCCTAGGTCTTTGGTCCAATACTGCTGATGCCGTTCAGGATGATTGACTCCAAACTCCCTCAAGTCTGGTAAAAAAACAGCTGATTGGATCTGAAGCTCTAATACGCTGGAATAACGTCGGCATATGCTTCAGGGGCGATTCAGAATTACGTCGCCACTCAGTTAGCTCAAGTGAGGATATAGATGGGTATATAGGCATATGCATAGTCCGTATGGCATATGGACTATTTCCTTCTGCCGAGTAGTATTCCTCTCAGAAGGAATTTGTCTTGGCATGTGTCGATCTGCCTGACTTCTATGGGAGGCAATATGAGCGTATTTTGGACGATGCTTGCAGGCATCTCGGCTGGGATAGCGATCTTGGTAATTGGTATCTTCATTACCCGAGACAAAGACCAGCCTCTTAGGGAGGCGGCATTCAGTGGTATGCGCTGGGGTGCGTGGTTTATGGCGGTATTCGCTGGTCAGGCGGCGCTTTTAAGTCACTTCAATTGAAGATTGCTGTCCGGCATCTTAAAACGCTTTGGAGTGAGCTGGCATGAAGGCTTGTGCGAACCCTGAATCATTTTCCTGGGAGTGGTTATTTGCTTAATAGCCAACATGAATGAATCCTATTTCAAGAACAATCTCTATAGCAGTGTCCAATACAGTTGAGTCGCATTTGATGGCACGACAGCTGGTGGAAGATTTCGTGATGAAGGGTCAGAATACGCCTTTTCAACAGATCATTGGATGCCATGGCGATTGTGACGTTGGAAAGCTGCTTCATTCAGAAGAAGGTAAATATCTGAAGGATGTTTCGTTGCTTAATTGCCTGTGTGCGAGCTGTACAAACTTCTGTGAAGTTGCAAGTCAAGCAGTCCTGCTGACCAAGATTGGTGACGTAAGAGCTGCGCAGAAATTACTCGAAAGCAACTCCTTGTACACTGAATCTTCTATGACTTTCCAGGTGTGCTTGAGGGTATTGATGCAGCGTTCAGCCTGCAATTGAAGTAAAGCTTCCTATATGGTCACACTTTCATACTTTGCCAACGCGTTTGTCGTCCTAGTACTTACTTTGTTGCTTGGGGCAACATTTTTTGGAATTGTCACTCCTAACGAGATCCTGATTACAAGCGTAGCATCATGCGTATTGGTTCTGCTTTCAACGAGGCTGTCCAAAGACGCTATACGTGAAATCAATAAACAATAGACTTACTAAAGTTTACTGGATTATGGGTGGCTCTACTGAGTGCCAATCGTTCAGGCAGTGAACTGAATCTGCAGAATAGTAAGTCGGCTATTCGCTACATTTCAGTCGTGGCTGGAGTGGCATGAGGAAGTCCTTGGCCGAGAAGCAGTCCAAATCAATCAGCTCGCAACCACTCAAACCCCGCCTGCTCGAAATCCTCTCCCTCCGCCAGCAGTGCCGTGAGTTTGATGTCGCGGCTCTTCTCGCCCATCATCATCTGGTGCTGGGTGTCGACCACGAACTTGCCGGATTCCATCAGAAGGGTGGCGTGCAGGTAGCTGTTGTGTTCGTCGGGTAGCAGGATGACGGGCAGGTAGTCGTAGGAGAAGGAGCCGGAGCTGCTTTCCCAGTTGGAGACGCGTTCGGCACCCTTGCCGAGTACGCGTATCCATACCGAGGCGGGTTTCTTGGTGAGCAGTTCGATGCCGACGTGGACTTTGCCTGCGCTGTCGGTGTGCAGGCGGCGGACCATGCCGACCCACCATTGCTGTGCGTTCGCGGGTTTGAGTGCGCACAGGTCGCCGATCTTGATCCATGCACCCTGTGAGCCGCTGAGTATCGCGCCCAGTCCGGCGGGGCTCATGTCGGTGACGTTCCAGGTTTCGGTGGTGTAGGCGATCTCGTCTTGGGCGACGAGGTCTATCTTGGCGCGTTTGCGTGCGTCGTCAGCATCCTGTTCGGCATCGTGTCCGGCGTCGATGTGGGTGACGAGCTGGCTGATGATGCGGAAGCTGTGCGCGACTTCGATGGTGGCGTGGATCTCGCGCCGTTCCATGTGGCGACGCGGCGGTTCGGCGGCCCAGTAGGTCATCAGGTGTTTGAGTACGGTGAGTTTGCCCGCCGGGGTGAACTCACTACCGAAGCGGCGCTCGCGCCAGATGGGGTCGTTTTGGTTCTGCACGACAATCTTTTGCAAAGCGGGAACGGCTTTGGCGGCGCTGAAGAAGCGTGCGCTTTCCGAGACGGGTTTATCGCGCTCGGCACGGTGCGGCGGAGCTGAACCGGCGAGGTCGAACTGGTAGGGGAAGTCGTTCTCTGCCGTGTTGGTGATCTCGAAGAAGCTGGTCATGCGTCCGGCGATGCGGTAGCTGACTTCCAGTTGATCGGCGGCCAATGTATCGGGCGAGGAGATGAACATCACCAGCGCGTGCAGTAGCTCGCGCTGCGGACTGGTATGGATGACATGGCCGGGATAGGCCAGCACCATCGTCTCGGTGCATTGCGTTCCTTCCGCAAAACGGTAACCGGCATACAGCATGGCCCAGGTTGCGGCATCGATGTCGATGTAGCGCATCAGCTCCAGCTTCATCTGTGCCGCGACAGCTTGTAGTTGGCGCACGCAGATCAAGGGCATGCGTTCGATCAGTTCACGGGAAGGTTTGGCGGTCTTTTGATATTCGTTCAGGCAGGCGCTGTAGGCGCCGGCAAGCGCCTGAGTGTAGGCATGGATGCCTTGCCACAGGTGCAGCCCCTGGAAGTCGCGCAGGTGGGGGGCTTCCAGATAACGATGCAGTAGTTCGGTTTGCAGGATCTGTCCGGACTGATCGACGCGCATGATGACGTCTGTGCGCAGCTCAGGGCTGAATCCTTGCGCATCCTTGATCGATTCCAGCCAGAAGCTGATCTCTTCCAGTGCCTTGCGCGGTTCATCCTGCGGCAGTTCACCGATGAGGCGCTGCGTCTCGTCCAGATTGAACAGAGGGTGATCCGGTCTTTCGCCGAAAAGTTTGAACATGGTGAGCGCTGCCTTTCGTGTGCCGACGCGGGGATGATATAGCAGGGTTCAGCAAACCTAAAGACAGATGATCGAAGGCTCAGTAGTTCAATGATCGGAAATAGCCATTCGCCTCTGGCGACCACGTATAGCCCCAGCCTTGCAGCACCGAGCCGATCTCCTTGGTGTAGCGCTGCTGGTCGTTAGGCTTGATCCATGCCTTGCCTGAGGCTTCGCTGTAGGTGGCATGGTGGCGTTCGCAGAAGTGTTGTCTTGCGCTGTCCGAGCGCCCCAGTTCCTGCGCGAAACGGCCTTCCCAGCTCAGATGTTTCTCGTCGCTGTGCTGCATGGGGCGTGCCGGCTGTGACAGCGTGTTGCCTTTCAGTGCATTGCCCACACTCAGCGCGCCGACATTCACCCAGCCCTTGCTCAGATAGAACTCCGGCGTACCTTTGGCGGTGTCGTAGAAATAGGCGACGTTGATCTGCTGGTTGAATTCCACGATGTGGAATTTCTCGAACTGCAGGATGACGGCGTGCAGGTTGTGTTTGCTGTCGTTGAGTTTGACGACCAGTCCTTTCGCGTCGTTCCTGAATTTCAGGAAGTCACGATTCCTGATGTCGAAGGCGTCGCTGCCCAGCGCGAAGTACATGCCTTTCAAGTCTTCGCTGTACAGGTTCCAGAACGCGGCGCGGCGCGTGTTGTCCGCACCCTTGGCGGCGAACAGGTGGAAGAACTCGTGCACCAGATATTTCTTTCCCCAGCTGGCGATCATCTCGCGTGCGGCTTGGCTGCATAGCCAGTTGCTCTCGTTCTGCTCGATCCACGGTGCGCCCCATTGTTCGATGGCGAAATCGCGCAGTGCGTCATTTGTGCGCTTGTTCTGACTTTGGCTGTAGCGGTCGAGCAGCATGCCCAGCAAGCGTGGGATGTAGAGCGGATATTGCACCAGCAGCTGCAGTGCTTCGCTCACTTCGTCCTGGAACTTCGCATCCGTCAGCGCCATGATGCGTTCGATATGGGATTGCACGAAGGTGCGGATGAACCAGGAGTCGACGCCGATGTTGAGTTCGAAACGGAAGGATTCGATACGTTCGATATCCGCCGCGCCGCCCCGATAGTCGTCGCAGGGTACGGTGCCGAGCAGTCCTTTGTTCGCCGACAGCACGCGCACCCATTGCGGTGTGTGGCCGTCGCTGGTGAGACGATCCAGTGCGTTTTGCAGGAAGGTATGCAGCGATGCCCAGTTGGTGCGGCCGCTGCCGATCACGGTCTTTGCGTCGGGGTCATAGGCAAAGTAAGCGTTGAGCAAGCCGCGATAGCACTTGCGGAAAGCGCGCGTGCGTTCCTGATGCTGGGTGAGGTAGGTGAGCAGGGTGGTGAACAGTTTCAGGTTCTCGATCAGGCGCTCGCCCTGTTCGGAATACACCTGCGTGCAGCCATAGCACAGCAGTCTGGCCTGGCGCAGGTCGCGCACGAAACCGGCCTCGGCGAAATGACGCAACGCGGTCAGGATGCGGTCGTCGCCGAGCGCGTCCATATCCACTTCGCTGCCAAGCCATGCGATCAGTTGTTCGCGTTCGTGCTGGATGGGCAGCAGGTCGCCGGCACGCATGGTGGAGAGCGCGATACGGCTCATGCGTTCCATGGTGTCGGCAAGCTTGTTCAGTGTGTTCATCTGATGCGGCACTGCCCGAAGTCGTTGCGCGGGATGTCGTCGGTTTTGGTGTGCGCTTCGTCGATGCCGTAGAACTCAAGACGCAGTTCGATACGGCGGCTTTCTTCCAGTGACTTCTTGGAGGAGTTGAACGAATAACCGCCGACCAGGAACAGGTCGCGCACCTGCTCCATCTCATCGCGGGTGAGTGTTTTCTGCTGGTTGGGGGCGGGAGATAGCAGGGTGCACAGCACGCGTTCGCTACGTTGCAGACTGAGGTTCAGGTTGAGCAGATAATCGCCGCGCTGGTCGGCGAAGCCTTCCACCACCACGCGTTTGAGCCAGCGTTGCGCCAGATCGTCGCGTGCCAATGTGAGCATGTCGCTTACGAAGGCGCTCAGATATTCCACCTGTTCGGTGGTCAGTCTTGAACTGCCGGTGTCGAAACGGGCGCGGTCGCCGAAGTCGATCACGTTGCGGTTGCGGTCGACGGTGATGCCGGGGTGGCCCTGCGCGGTCTGCTCGATGCGTTCCCACAGCGTGTCGATCTCGTGCACGCGATCGGCCTGTTTCTTCTCGGACTCGCTCACGTTCTTGGTGATGGCGAGCAGCGCCACGCTCATCACCAGCAGGAACATCACCATGAGTGCCGTCATCAGGTCGGCGAACGAGATCCAGAAAGGCTTTTCGCCTTCGTCTCTGTTGCGCCGCTTAACGGGAATGTACTTGCCCAGCATGTTTTGTTTCCCGTTTTAGTTGGAGACCGAACCGAGCGTGTCTTCCAGTTCCAGTATGCCTTCACGCAGCAGCTTGACCGAATCGGCCAGCGCCTGATGGAAATCGCGGTTGGCTTCGCCGACTGCCTTGGTCATGCCGGTGCTGAACGATTCGTGCGCCTGGCCGATGACATCCGATACCTTTTCCAGATAGCCGTCGGCCTGTTGTTGCGCAGAGATGAGTTTCTCGGTGGCCGCTTCGATACGCGACACCACATCGTGCGACATGGCCGCATCGCGCCGTGCCTGTTCGACGATGAGCTGCATGGAGCCGACCAGTTCGGTCATCGCGTCGCGCGCCTTCTGGTAATCGGCGAACACGCTGCTCAGACTGTTGGTGGCCGAACCGATGGCACCGGCCGCCTGTGTCAGCTCCCCGGCGAGGCTCGCGGACTTGTCCAGAGTGGAAGTCACCCCCGCACCCGCCTTGGCAAAATCCTTGGAGGCGAGATACAGCGTGTCCGCGCCGTTGTTCATCTTGGTGAGCGCTTCGCCGGTGGTGCTGCGCATGGCTTGCACGGCGGCCTTCATCTCCACCACGGCGAGGTTGACGCCCTCCACCAGCGCGCTGACCTGTCCGCCGAACTGGCCCACCATCGCCTGGCTGCTGGCGGCGAGCGCTTCCTGTTGTTGTTTGCTGGCGGAACCGGCCGAGCGCACCTGCGTGCCGAGTTCCTCGATGATGACGCCCATGCGGTCGGAAAGATTGTCCAGCGCCTGCTGCAGGCCCTGCCGGGTGTCGCCTTGCGATTGTTCCATCAACGAACGCACTTGTTCGATGAATTCGCCCAGCTTGTCGTTCATGGTGCGCTGGCGCGCTTCGGCACCGGCCATGGTCTCGGCCAGCATGTTGGCCAGCGTCTCGTTGCCGTGCTTGCTGGCGCTTTGCATCTCGGCCGCCATCTGTTGCAGGGTGTGGGTGGCGGTCTGCAGCGATTCGATGGTCTGCTGTTGCAGGCTGTTGATGCCGCCGACCTGTGAGCCGAACATGTCCTTGAGCTGGTCGCTGAACTGGCTCAACACACCGGCAAGCATCTTGTGCACCGCATCCTGCTGGTCATTGCGGGTTTCCTTGAGCGCACTGGCGATCTCGCTCAGCGGCTGCTTCAGGCTGGCTTCCAGCGTGCTTGCCAGACTCTTGCTGAGTGCTTCCGATTGGGCATTGGTGGCGGCAAGTTGCTTCTCGAACAGCTCGCCCATCATCTGCTGCATCTCGTTGCGCAGCATGGACGCGGTCTGGCCGGAGGAGGCTTCGGTGGCTTTGACCAGACGTGCCAGATATTCCTCGCTGGCGCCGCCCTCGAACAGGTTGTCGAGCAACTGGGTGAGCTGTTCGACCTGTCCGTTCAGGCGCGTGATGGCGACTTTCTCGATGAAGGTGATGACCATCGCCAGCGTGATGGCGATGGCGGAAACGAGGAAGGCTTCCCACACGCCGTGCAGCAGATGATTGAGACTCTCGCGCACGATGGCTGGAT
>Ga0209231_1000155_pt1 | contig 49216 bp, 49 predicted proteins | sample Deesub45470m_DNA_FD_188086 | JGI IMG/M metagenome (GOLD analysis project Ga0209231, IMG submission 188086) | Deep subsurface microbial communities from North Pacific Ocean - 450_OLKR46/470m Metagenome (SPAdes) (version 2) | ecosystem: Environmental > Terrestrial > Deep subsurface > Unclassified ... | reverse complement strand
GAGACAGCCTTGGGGGTGTCGTATACGAAGAACTCGATCGATGAGGCCAGGGCGCCGCCCGGCGCTACCGGCATGTGCGCGACGGCCCAGCGTGAGAAGGGCTGAAGCTGCCGGTAGAGTGCGAACCAGGCGGCGACGGCAATCACGATACCACCCAGCCAGATGCCCGGCGAGCGCTTGAGCGGGACGGTGTGGCTGGTCATGTCATGCAACTTTCGTTTGAAAGGGAGGACGCATGTCGGCGGCGGCTGCAGCGAGGACGGTATCGATGATGGCCACCCATGCGGCGGGCAAATCGGGATTGCGGCGATAGCGTACCCATTGAGCGTCGCGTCGGTCGGTCAACAGGCCGATGGCCTTTAGCCGGGCCATATGGCGCGACATGCGAGACTGGGACACGCCGAGCCGGGCCATCAGCTCGCACACGCAGTGTTCATCACCGTCCCAGATGATCCCGAGCGCCGATAATCGCGTCGGTTCGGAGAGGGCGGCGAGCAAATTTACGAGGGAGAGGTGGGAAGACATAGCATGCGCATATGCGCGCAGCCGCATGATAACATTGACGCCCGTCAAAGGACGCGCGGATCGACGGCCAATTCGAAAGCTAATGAGAAACATCGATGCTCGCGGTTGCTGTTCGGCAATGTGCCTGGGATCGCTGCGCGTCCCCGTGGTGCCGATGATCAGGGGTAGGTCGTAGCGCAACTGGGCGAGCGCAGTCGGTCCGATGTTATGGCTCCATCCCGCGGGCTCATCCCGTTCTTTGAGGCGCGATCCTTGGTCCGGCGCGCGGCCTAATGCGATCAACCCGTAAAGGGTCCGGTCGCTTGCGCTACGGCTTTTGGCCTGCGGCAAAAAGTGATCGCGGCCGCGCGCCGAACACTTCGGGCGCCAGTCGAACGGGATGAACCCGTCGGCTTGGCAAGGAGCCTCGATATGTTCACCGACATCAAAATCGCTCGCCTCAATGCGTTCGGCCTCTCCAGAACCCTGATGATTGCCACGATGGTCATCGGTATCGGCAATCAGTTTGCCGTCATTACCGCCGACGAGTTCGATGGCGACGTCGCTGTCCTCAACGAATATGATCCCTTTGGCTGATAACAGCGAACGGGGGCTGTCGCCCCCGTCCGATCATGCCAGGTCGGCGGCGATGAAGGAGATCGCCACGCCGACCATGATGACAGCGAATATGCGCCGTATTGGTTTGATTCGGGTTGGATCATTCAGCCAGCCATGCGCCCTTGCCCCCGCGATCACGATGATCGCATGGATGGTCGTGGCAATGGCGACGCTGATCAACGACAATGTCAGGGCACCGCGAAACCCAAGCGTAGCGCCGCGCAGAAATTGCGGGGCAACGACGATGAAAAATATGTAGGCTTTGGGATTGAGGAGATTGATCATTGTCCCAGCCATGAAGGCGCGCCTTGCGGTGCTGCGCGGTCGTTTTACCGCGGTTTTGTGTTCTGCGCTGCGCCATGCGTCGAGCGCGAGCCACAGCATCATGGCGGCACCGGCCACGCGCAGCCCGGTCCATAATTGCGGGGCCGCCTGCAGGAGTGCCGCAAGGCCAATCGCTGCCAGCACGCCGTTGGCCAGCAGCCCGGTGGCGATACCCCACACGGCCGCCATTCCATTGCGCCGACCTTCCGTGGCGGCCAAGCCTGCGAGCCAGGCCATATTGGGTCCTGGTGTCAACTCGATGAGCAAAACAGCAAGCGCAAATCCGATCAAATCCAAAAGCGCTTCCCCTGCTCCTCAAAATCGCGGATTCATTCGTACAGCGCTTGGCAATTCAAAGCGCGTCATTAATGGGCTTTGGTCATAGGCATCCCCGAGGGCTTGCTTTGACATCGAATTGAAGCGCCGGTGTTGGCGTAAGGCGGAGCAGAACTGGTGGCGGCTCCGGCTCCGCCGGACCGGGCTCTAGGCGAAACGCCCCAAGCCCCGTGCCGGGTCTTGGCCCATCCGGGTCACGATCCCTGCCGTGGATCAGTCCGTCAATGATGCCTTGGAATGCGCCTGCCTGTATCATCGATGACGGGCGCTGGCCGCCCAAGCGCGAGATGCGCCGGCGGGCATAGGCTCAGGTCGTCGCGGAGCGTCGCGGCGTCAAGCAGGATGCGCCACGGGTCTCCATAGCGCCGCGCTGCAAGGTAGAAAACCGCGCCATCGCAGGCGACCATTCGGCATCGTTCGTGACGATCGATCAACGACGCATTCCCGCCATAACGAGCCACCAGTTCGTCCAGATCGGCGCGCATCAGGGCGCCGCAGCGGCGGCACTGGGTGCGAACCTGGATCTGCAGCCGCTGCATAAAGCCGACGCTCGATGTCCAGCGTGGCCACAGGGCAATGATCCGGGCGGATTCTATCATGCCTGAGAGGATAGCCAGGCCCCGGGTCATGCGTCCAGTAGCATCTCCGGAAAGTCGGCCATGCCGTTTCATTGTGCCTATCACCGCCACGCCGATGGTCCCTTCCTGGCTTGGCGTCCTCGCCGCGGCACTTGCCGACGCAAGCCCGTTGCCGGACTTCTCCACATCCGTTGCGACCCTGTCGGGTGCGCAGGCGCGCTATGCCCCGGCGGTCCGGTCGCCTGTCGGAAGGCCCCGATCGGCGGGGTCTGACACAGCTTGGAAAGTCGACCGTCATGACCGACCCCCAGAATGACAAAGCTATATCCCCAAACCAGCGCGTCGCTATCATCGCGCAGCTCAATGATGCCCTGCGCCAGTGCATCCATAGCCCGGGGATCAACCAGATCGTCATGACGATAGGAGTCGCCGACCTGATCGGCGACACCAGCTTGTTTCGCGGCTTTCAGCGACGTGCCGAACTGCTGCGCAGCGTGCGCGACTACGACGCCTTCGGGCCGGACGTCGATCCTTATGGCGAGCGGGAGTTCGGTCGCTTCGAATTTGCCGGCGAGAGCCTCTACTGGAAGATCGACTATTATGATCGCGATCTTGCCTATGGCTCGCCCGATCCCGCTGATCCCGCACTCACCACCCGGGTCCTGACGATCCTTCGCACCCATGAATATTGACCATGAGCCATCCCCCCGAGCGGGGGGATGGCCCTTAAAAGTCTGCCTGAGCAGACTGTGCGGTGTCGCCGACGGCGCATCGCCCACGCCCCATCCATGCAGAGGAGAGGGTGCCTGGCGCTGATATTGCGCGCCTGTTGGCGCCGAGCTCATTGCAAGGAGACTTTTCCATGGCTGATTATTTCTCGCGGCATCCCGACCATGCGCTGCTGTTCGCGTTCGTCTGCTTTGTGATCACCGTCTATCTGTTCCGCTATGTCGGCCCGGGCATCGGCGGCGGTGGCGACTGGTCGTCGCGCGATCATTATGAGCGCAACCTGCGCGATGGTCCCGACGACTATGAATGCTGACCCCAGCGCCATGCGCACCCTCGTTGTCAGCCTGCTCAAGGGCGGTGTCGGCAAGACCTTCCTCGCCACCCATCTGGCCTGGTTCCTGGCGGAACAGGCGGGGCGGCGCGTGGCCTTTATCGACCTCGATCCGCAGGGCAGTTCGACGCGGCGGCTCGCCATCGAACGGCAGGGCGGATTTGCCGCCGATCTGTTCGATCCCGAGGCGCGGCTTGGTCCGCCCGATGCGCCTGGCCTTACCGTGTTCGCCGCCGATGCGCGGTTGCAGATGATCAAGGCCGCGCAAGACGTGCGGGATTTTCTCGGGCGCTATCGCACGCTTTGCGGACACTTCGATCATTGCGTGATCGACACCGGTCCCAAATGGGATGAGCTGACCTTGAGCGCGATGGCGGTCGCCGACGCTGTGATCGCGCCTGTGCAGGTCGCCGAGGACTCAATCGAGTGCGCCAAGATGCTGCTTACCGCCCTCAAGAAAGCTGAAGGCGCGCGCGGCGGGCGCAAGGTTGAATTCCTAGGGCTGCTACCCTCGATGGTGAACCCGTTCGACCGGCGCGAAATGGACAATGCCGTGAAGCTGACCCGGGCAGTGGGCGAGGCGATGATGTTTCCCGCCTTCATCAAGGCGCGCCCGACATACAAGCATTCGGCCGAGCATCATCAGCCCGTCTGGCGCGAGACCGGCAGCGGTGCCCAGGCGGCGGCAGACGAAATCCGGCCGATCCTAGCCGAAATCGTGCGCCGGATGGACAGCCGCGACCCGAGTGCGGCCTGATGGGCAAGTTCGATCAGCGCGCCGAAGAGTTCGGGCTGCTCGTCGGCTTGCATGACAGCGCGCGGCGTGTCGAGGATTTGCCACTGGACCAGATCATGCCCGATCCCGGCAATCCGCGGCGCTCCTTCGATGAGGCAGACCTCAAGGATCTGGCCGCTTCGATCGCGGCGCGTGGCGTTCTGCAGCCGATCATTGTCGCACCGAAAAATGCCGACGGGCATCACGTCATCCGCGTCGGGGAGCGCCGCTTTCGTGCCTCGCGGCTTGCCGGACGCGAGACCATCCCGGCGATCGTGATGGCGGTGGTGAACCGGGCTGACACGCTCGCCGACCAGATTGTCGAGAATGACCAGCGCGCGGGTCTCACGCCCCATGACCTTGCCACCGGGATCGAACGGATGCTGGGTGCCGGCGTCACCCAAGCCGAGATCGCGCGCGCGCTTGGCCGTTCGAAGCAGTTCGTCTCGCTCTATGCCGCCTGTGCCGACATGGCGCCCTGGCTGCGCGGGGCGATCGACCAGATGCCGATCCGGTTGCTGTATGATCTGCACCGCGCTGCCCGGACCCATGGCGATGCGGTGCGGGCCTATGTCGAAGGGCTTGAAGGGCAAGGGGTGACGCTCGCTGAGGGCAGCCGATTCATTGCCGGGCTCAAGGCGTCCGAGATGCCGTCTGAGGGGGATGCGCGCGAGGTGGCGCTCAAGCCGGTGCGTACCGGTGTCGGCTTGCGCTCGATGTTTGGACCTGAAGAGGCGGCACCGCCGAGGTCGCTCATCGAGGTCCGGGTGCGGCTGGGTGGCCGGGCGGGCCGTCTCGCCCTGCCTCGAGAGGTCTGCGTGATTTTCGACGATGGCGAAAAGGTCGAAGCGCCCGTCACCGATATCGTCCTGGAGTAAGCGATCGGCGGGGGGAAGGGGTCTCCGACAATCCTCCTTACTCCGCGTAGATGGTATCGCAATTCACAGGAAATTTTTACAGCCGCGCCCCTTCTTCAGGGGTGCGGCTGTCTTCATTTTTACAGGCGTTCGGCGGATGGTGGTGTCGCTCGGATTACGCCTGTTTCGTGGTGAGATCGGACGAGTGGGATGTCTGTCTGGAAGATGGGTGGAGTCTGCCTGAGCAGACTATAGGATGAGTGGATTAAGGTGAGGGCCGGATAGGCTTGGCGCCGTCAATGTATGACAATAGTCTTCGGACATGGCCGTCTTCAACGTCCGTCTGCCCGATGATCTCGCGGCACGCTTCGATGCTATGGCGACGTCCATTGGGGGTCGCTCGGCGCTCCTGCGCAAACTGATCGATCGTGCGCTGCACGAGGCTGGGGACACATGCTGCGAGACGGCCGTACCCCGCCCCCGCACGACTGACCGGCTGCAGCTTCGTCTCATGCGCGAGGATATTGACCGGCTTGATGCCGCAGCCGATGCGCGTGGGCTCAAACGGACCGAATGGCTGGTGATGCTGCTGCGTCGGCGGTTGCATGCGATGTCGCCGCCGCCGCGCGCGGACCGGGTGCTGATCGCGCAGTCCTGGCGCGAGCTCAACCGGATCGGGATCAATCTCAACCAGGCGGTCCATGCCCTTCATGCCGCAACCATGGTGGATTCCCGTCTCGACCTGGCTCGCGAGGCCGCGCGGGTTGCCTCGTTCCGCGACGAGGTAGCCGGCCAGCTGAGCGCACTTGGCCGCGCGCTCAAGGGCGACATGGCCTATTGGGATGTGTCCGATGAATGAGGATGATGACGGCGTCCTGCCGCTGCCGAGCCTGATGGAAGCCTGGCGACCGCCGACCGGCGGCAAGCGCAGCTTGCGGGGCGCAGCGCTGCATATTCGTTCGGGCGGCGGCAAGGGCGGTGGTGGCGGCGCCGCTGCGCCGCTGTCGGGCGCGCAAGCGCGAGCCAAGCTCGAGCGGATCGTGCGCAAAGCCCCCGAGGTCATGGTCAAGATATCGGGCAAGCAGCGGGGCGCCAGGCATCTTGCCGAGCATTTTGGCTATATCTCGCGTCACGGGAAGCTCGAGGTTCGCAGCAGCGAAGGCGAGATCATCACCGATGAAAAGCGCCTCAAAGCGATCGCCGCCGATTGGGATATGCTCGACCAGGCGATGAATCCCTACGGTAAGGACCGACCGACCGCGATGTCGATGGTGTTGTCGATGCCCGGCGGTACGACCGATGCCGCCACGATCCATGATGCCGTCCAGGCCTTTGCGCGCGTCGAGTTCGAAGGCCAGTTCAGCTATATGGTGGCGCTCCACACCGATACCGCGCACCCCCATGTCCATCTGACCGTCGCGACGCAGGGCCAGGACGGGACCCGGTTCAATCCGCGCAAGGCCGACCTGCATCACTGGCGCGAGAGCTTTGCCCATGAATTGCGTCAGCGCGGCATCGCCGCCGAAGCCACCCCGCGCCGCGCGCGCGGCCATGTCCAGAAGCGGGTGCGGTCACCGGCGCATCATCTCGAAGCTCGGACAGCGGGGCGGGGGAGGGCGCTGGTGCTGAACCAACTGATCGAAGAACGTGCGCAGGAATTTGCACACTCCACGAGCCCGGATCGCCGTGTGGAAGATGTGCTGGCGCTCAGCCGCCAGAAGCAGATTCGGGGGGCCTACGCGGAGGCCGCAGCCGCGCTGGCGGCGACCGGAAAGCAAGAGGATCGCGCGCTGGCCGAGGATATCGCGACGTTCGTGGCCGATATGCCGCCGGCGGTGTCGCGACGTCTGGAGCGGGCGCGGGAGATCATGCTGGCAGAGCGCGGTGCGGCGGCGGAACGCCGTGGCCCGGAAAAGGGGGGTGAAGCCGTGCAACAACCCGTCAATGACCGAGGTACATCTATGCCTCGCGACCGCGATCGTTAGCAGGTGACCCCAGCAGAAACGGCAAATCAGCCCAGCTTCGACGGCATGATGATATCGGCAGATGACTCGAACAACGGTGCTTCCGGCAGCCTATCGAGGCTTACGACGCGGTGGCTACGTCTCGGTCTCGAGCGAACTCCACGATCGCAGTAAGGCGGCGCACAAACGGCTTGCAACATTCGAGCAGCACCAGAAGGACCATGCCGAGGCCGACCGCGAGGATCATGTCGCTTCGGGCTATCGAGCCGAACTTCAGAAGGGTTTGTGCCTGCGGTGTGAACAGGATGAGCGCGGCCACGCCGACGATCGCTACAGCGACATAGCGCAGCGCAGCGTTATGTCGGGCGAACGCCTCGCGGAGGGATGCACTGAACGAACGATTGACGAGGATGAGTACGACGATCTGAGCGATCAGCGCGAAGAAAATGAGCGCGCGAAGTTCCGCCTCGGGCATCGCGTTCCATGTTTCGACAAAGAATATCGTCGCCAGCATCGCGAACGCCAGCGCGCCTTGGAACACACTCCACACAATCATGCTGAGCGAAAACAGCGGTTCTACCGGGTCGCGCGGCGGACGGGCCATGATGTCATCCTCGTCGCGTTCGGCTTCGAACACCAGCGCGCAGACCGGGTCGATCACCATTTCCAGCAGCGCGATGTGGATCGGGCCGAACAGTAGTGGCATGCCAAGAAATAGCGGCAGCAGCGCTAAACCCGCGATCGGCACATGCACGGCAAAGATGAATGCCATTGCCTTGCGGATATTGTCATAGATGCGGCGCCCGAGCCGGACCGATTGCACGATCGATCCAAAATCATCCTCGAGCAGGACCATGGCGGAGGCTTCGCGGGCGACATCGGTGCCGCGCTTGCCCATAGCGATGCCAATATGAGCCGCCTTGAGCGAGGGTGCGTCATTGACGCCGTCGCCGGTCATCGCAACGATCTCGCCATCGGCCTTGAATGCCTGGACGATGCGTAATTTCTGTTCGGGCATGATGCGGGCAAAGACGGTGACGCTTTTCAGCCGCTCGGCAAGCTGGGCGTCGTCCAGCGCGGCGAGGTCGGTGCCGGTCAGCACATCGCCATCAGCGATCCCGGCCTGGTTGGCGATCGACCTTGCGGTTGCAGCATAATCGCCAGTAATCATCACGACGCGAATGCCCGCGCTGCGGCATTCGGCGATGGCCGCAACCACGCTCGGGCGAAGCGGATCGGCGAGGCCAACCAACCCGGCAAGCGCGTAATCATAGTCCTGCTGGGACTCTCTCCAATGCCGATCAAGCGGCGTCGCCGTGGCAACAGCAAGCACCCGGATGCCGCGCTTGGCCATCGTCTCGACGGCGGCGGTCATCGCCGCGAGCGCTTCAGGAGCCAGATGGCAGAGCTTGGCAATCGCTTCTGGCGCGCCCTTGGCGGCGATCGTCAGCGTGCCGCCGCCATCCCAGATGTTCGACATCGCGAGCAGATCGGGGCGGAGCGCATAAGCATGAGCGAGCTTGCCGACAACCGGTGCGATGGCCGAAATTGCAGTCCGCGCTTCGTGCAGCGCGATCTCCATCGGGTCGCTTGGCGCGACAGCGCTGGCGAGTGCCGCTGTCGCGATCAGGTGGTGAAAGGCATTGGGCACAGCAGCATCCGCCCTGAGCGTGAGGGCCTGGCCCGAGGGGAGCCATAGCTCGGCAAGCGACATCCGGTTCTCGGTCAGCGTGCCGGTCTTGTCGGTGCACAATATGGTCGCCGATCCGAGCGTTTCGATCGCGGCGGCACGGCGGGTCAGCACACCAACCTTGCCGATCCGCCACGCGCCCATCGCAAGAAATACCGTCAGCACGACCGGAAATTCTTCAGGCAGCATCGACATGCCGATCGCGATCCCGGCGAGCACGGCCTCAATCCAGCTGCCGCGCAACAGGCCATAAAGAAGCACGACCAGCAGCGCGATGACACCGCCGCCGATCGCGCACCAGGTGACGATCCGTGTCGTCTCACGCCGCAAGCGCGGGGCTTCGGTATCAAGCGTTGCCAGAGATTGACCGATCCGGCCGATTTCGCTGTGCGGACCCGTCGCCAGCACCCGCGCAATGCCGCTGCCGCGCGCGATGAGCGACCCGGCATAGACAAAGGGCTGGCCGTCGCCGCCGGGGCGGTGGGTGCCGTCGCCGGCATCCGCCACGATCTTGCCAACCGGGAGCGACTCGCCGGTCAATAGCGACTCGTCGGTCTGCAGATCGTTCGCGTCAACCAGCACAGCATCGGCGGCTATCCGGTCGCCCTGTTCCAGCACCAGCAGGTCATCACGGACCACCTCCCGGCCTGCCACGCGAACGCGGGCTCCATCCCTGATCACCAGTGCTCGCGGGCTAGAGAGATCGCGCAGGGCCTCCAGCACATGTTCAGTGCGCGTCTCTTGGATCACGGTGACCGCGACTGAGAAGGTCGCGAAGCCAAGAAGGACCAGTGCCTCGGTCAGGTCGCCGAGCAGCAGATAGGCAACACCGCCAACCAAGAGCAACGCGAGCATTGGCTCTCGCAACACTTCGAGCACGATCCGTAAGGCGGATCGTCGTCCCGCGCGCGGCAGCTCGTTGGGGCCATCCGCCACAAGCCGCTCGCTAGCAGCCACAGCCGTAAGGCCTGTGAATTTGCCGGGATCAATCATCGTCCCCGCCTTCGCCCCCTTCACCAGAGCCACTGCGGTGGCAGCGCGCGCAGTTTTCGATGTTGCGGATGCCTTCCTCGGCATGTTCGGCGCGGATCTGGGCGGGCTGGTGCTCGTGGCAGCTGAAACAGGTGTAGCGGCTGGTGTCGCCGCCGATGTGGCATGTCGAGCAGCTCGCCTTGTGCGGGCCGGTGAGCGCGAAGAAGCGGCTATGATCAAATGTCGCTGGCTTCCAGGCGGTCTGGCTGTGACAAGCGGCGCAATTCCTGACCGATTGCGCGTGCATTGGGGTGGGCGGCGCGCGGTGGCAGGTGGCGCACTGGCCGCGCAGCTTGGGATTGAGCAGAGCGTGGGCGAAACTCCGCTGCGATGCCGCTACCAGGCGTGGTCCGCTATGATCGCTGTGGCAGGCGGTGCAGTTCGCCTGGGTCAGCGATTGGTGGAAGGCAATGGCATTGGCCTTACGCATGATGGGCGCGCCGGTCGTCGTGCGAATGCCGATATCGGGCAGCTTGTGGCAGGTGGTGCAGCGATTGGTAGATACGCCAGTGAACGGCGCATGGCACGCGAAGCAATCGCCGGCGATCGCCTTATGCGCAGGGATCAGCGGCCCCGGTGCGACCATCAGATGGGGCCATGCAAAGGTAAGCGCGATCAGGCCGCACAGGTTGAGGACGATCAGCCAAAGAGCCCAACGACGGATCATCGCCACCCCCAGAAAAGCAGCGAAGATATTATGTGCGCCAGCGCCAGCACGCCGAACGCCAGCGTGATCGGCAGGTGGACGACGCGCCAGGCCTTGACGACGTCGAAGGTCAGGCTATCCCAATAGGTCTTTTCTTCGAGCGCTTCGGCTGACAGTCCCTGCGCGCGAAGTTGCGTCCGCGTAGCTTCCAGTCGGGTACGTGACCGGGTGAGCAGATATTTGCCGGTTAGACCGCTCGCGATATTGATGAGCATCGCCCACACCGCCAGCCACGCAAGGATCGCGTTAAAATGGATGCCTGCATGGACAAGAACCAGCAGCGATCCCGCCCAGGCAAGCCGCTCATGCCAGCGCAGCAGACTTGCAGGCTTGCCCGAACGGATCAGCTTGCGCTTGCGCATCGAATAGCCCGACGACGCCAGGATCAGCACGACGCCCGGAATGCCCAGATACCGTCCGACCCAGACGATATTGGCAAGGTGTAGGGCCGCATCGATAGCCAGCGCCGCGCCACCGAGCGCAGCCAGCGACAGATAGAAGGGGATGACCTCACGGCTGATCAAGCTTGTGCGGAGACCACTCATGCGGCGAGCACCAGATCGCTGGTCGGCACGGCGATGCAAGGCAGGCAGCGCCCCTCGGCAATATCGAATGACGGCGGCTGTGCGTAGCGCACGGTGCCGGAGATCATCGCCGTTTCGCAGGTACCGCAACTGCCCGATCGGCAGCCGGAGGGAATTGCAACGCCGCTGCGTTCGGCGAAATCGAGCAGGTTGGTATCCGCGCCGGTCCAGTCGAGCGTGCGTTTGGCTTGCGCGAACTGCACCGCCAATGGCGTGTCGAGCGGGATCGCTTCGATATCCTCCGCAGACTCGATCGACGCTGGGCCAAAGGCTTCGTAATGCACGGCATTGCGCGCGACGCCCCAGTCGCGAAGCGCGGGGACAAGGCTCGCCATCATCGGCGGCGGACCGCAAACGTAGAAGTGATGCTGGCCGTGCGGCAAAATGCGCCGCAGCAGCGCGGTGTCTATGAAGCCCGTCTCGTGGAATTCATCGGGTTCAGCTTCGGTCGGGAGTGGCGCGCTCTGGACGATGGTCAGGTGGAAGTTGGGGTGGTGCTCGACGAGCGCGACCAGATCGGCTTCGAACACCAGATCCCGGCTGTCGCGGACACCGTAGAACAGATGAAAGGTGCGATCGGGCTGCACCGCGAGCGCCGCGCGCGCCATCGCGAAGAGCGGCGTGATGCCGATACCGCCGGCGATCAGGACCGTCGGGATGGAGGCATCGTCGGCCAGCACAAAGACCCCGGCAGGCGCGCGCACCTGCAGGATCGCGCCCGGCTTAACGTGTTCGTGAAGGTAGTTCGAAACGAGCCCCGGGGGCAGATCGGGCCGGTCGGGCGGGGAGGGGATGCGCTTGACCGTGATTCGATAGGCTTGTCGGTCGGGTCCGTCCGACAGCGAGTAGCAGCGCGTCACCGGACGCACACTACCCCCGGCGTCGGGCAGATTGAACTGAAACGTCAGGAATTGACCAGCGCGATAGGGCGGGAGCGGCAGGCCATCGACGGGCTCGAGATAGAAGGACGTCTGGGTGACCGCCGCATCTGCATCCTCACGCGTTCGCACGCGAAAGGCGCGTAAGCCCGGCCAGGCTTCATTTACTCGCGCAAGGGGCGGGATGACTTGGGTCAATGCCGGTTTTGGCCGAAGCACAACATATGTGATCGCCACGATGATTTGCGCTAACAGTGCCATCGAGATCAGCCCGAGAAGTTCGAGCGCGGTCACCCGTGCAGGCGTCTGTGCAGGGGCCAGCCTTTCATACTGCCGTGCCGACCAACATGCCGATCCCAGCCGTCAACGCCATTGCAAGCGCGCCCCAGAAGGTAACGCGAATGGTTGCCACCCAAACCGGAGCGCCACCTGCTCGCGCGCCCACCGCCCCCAATAGTGCCAGAAACAACAACGACGCGATTGCCTCGATCACGACCAACAAAGGAGTTGGTGCAAAAATGACGATCGCCAGTGGCAGCGCTGCCCCGGCGGTGAATGTCGCGGCCGAAGTAAGCGCCGCCTGGCTCGGGCGCGCCGTCGTCATCTCTGATATGCCAAGCTCGTCATGGGCATGGGCCGCTAGCGCATCCTTGGCCATCAGTTGCCTTGCGACGGTGTCGGCGGTTGTTGGATCAACGCCACGCTTCACGTAGATGCCCGCAAGTTCTTGAACCTCGGCATCGACGTCGCCGGACAGTTCGGTGCGCTCACGTGCCAAGTCTGCCATCTCGGTGTCGGACTGGGAGCTGACAGAAACATATTCGCCAGCGGCCATCGACATGGCACCGGCGACCAACCCCGCGACACCGGCAATCAGGATATCGCCTGGCTTTGCAGCGGCTGCTGCAACGCCAATGATCAGGCTGGCGGTCGATACGATGCCGTCATTGGCCCCGAGCACGGCAGCACGCAGCCAGCCTATGCGCGACACCAGATGGCGTTCGGAGTGAAGGCGCAGCCTAGTCATCGCCGCGTTCACCTTTTTCCGAACCGTTGCCTTGCTCATCTGCCTCGGCATGAGCGCCCAGGGTGAATGCTAAGGGGTCGATCACTGTCGCTCCATACGTATTTCCCGCGATCACGATCGCCGCGACGGGCAAAGCCAAGGGTGCCGGAGGGCGCGCATCCACATAGCCGGGATACAGATCGGCGCGCTTGGTGCCGGTGATGAACGCCCGGATCAGATTGTCTTTGGTCAGCAGCGACATCGCGACGACGGCGACGACGTGCAGCGCGATCAGGCCGAGCAGAATATTGGCAAGCGTTTCATGCAGGCCATCCTCGCCCTGCATCGCCGCGCCGGTATAGACGATACCGCCAATTGTCCCGAGCAGCGCGACGATCGCTATGCCACCGAGCGCATTGTGGCCAATAGATCGCTCAGGTTTTCCACGAAACAGGCCGCCAATATGATGCCTGATTTTACTGGGCTTCAGGAAGTCGGCGAAGCGCGCATGTTCGCCACCGACGAAACCCCAGACGAGGCGGAACGTGACCAGCACGGCTGCAACCCATCCCGCAGGGACATGCCAGGGCGCGAGCAGGCTCTCCTCTTCGGACGATAGGAACGCGATCAGGATCGTCGCCACCAGCAGCCAATGGAATAATCGCACTGGCATATCCCACACGCTAATGCGCGCTGGCGATGACGTTGCGGACGAAACAGGGGATATTGAAAAGTCGGTCACGGTCACCTCCATCGAGGACAACCATCGGCCAGACTCCTGACGGAAGCCTGACGGCACCAATTTTATGCGTGCGGTTCGGGTGCGGCAAAGGGCAGAACACCGGATGCGGCGCTTCCTCAAGCTGTGACCCTGTCCAAAAGACACAACTCGGCTGCAATTAGCCGTTTCCAAGCGTTGAGCCGCTCAGCCTACATTGGATATCCTGTGTCGAGGCAGGTCTCGACCAATCCAAGGCGGTCGCCGACCGACCTTCGAATGGCCGCTCCTGCCGAAACCCGCCGTTCCGTTCACATCGAGATGTCGGGGAGCTAAGCGGCCCACTTGCTGCCGTCGCATTATGATCGCGCTAGTACTGAAAGCCACCACTCCTTCAGGCTTGATGGTCAACGCGCTCGCCAAGAAGCTTCAAGCGACCGTTCACATCGAACCCGGCGGAGGCGGCACGACGATCAGGGTCAAGCTCGATGGCGCGGCGCAAAGACCCGAGATGCGGCGGCTTAGCCCCGGGTAGCGATGATCACTGTACGAATGTGCGTATCGCTTCACCGATCGTGGCGGCATTGTAGGGCTTGGGAAAGAAGTGCGCACCTTCCGGCATTTCGATCGCTGTCGCAATGTGGTTGCCGGATACGATGATGAACTTCAGTGGCGGCCAGCGGCGGCGGGCATAAGCCGCGAGTTCTAAGCCGTCCATCGATCCTGCCATCTGAATGTCGGTGAATAAGATTGTAATCTGCGGATGCTGTTCGAGCAGCGCGATCGCCTCGTCGGCACTCGACGCTTCAAAGGAATCGCACCCCAGATCCTCAATGAGCGCCGCAGCTGCCACGCGGATAATGGCTTCGTCTTCAACGATGAGAACGACGGAACTCGATGCGCTGCCGATCATAAGGCACTCCCAAACCTGACGAAGTGCGTTCGGGAACATGGTCAGGTAAGACCCGTGTCCTGACAGCCGGAACGGCTGGCATCATTGATACTCGCCTGATAACTATAACGCGATTTAGCGATATTAGATCCATTCATACCGCAATGACCTACCTCGGCGCCAAAGCGCTCAGCGGTACATCCAGGGAATAGGCAAATCCGCTGGGCGCATATTCAAGCTGCACTTGGCCCTTCAGCTGTTGCCCAAGCGACGTCATCATACGGGTGCCGAAGCTGCGCCGAGTCGGCTCACTTACGGTTGGACCGCCAGTCTCCGACCATTCGAGGTGGAGGCGATCACCCTCCGTCCGCCACGCGAGATGCACTTGCCCATCGGGCACGGACAGCGCGCCAAACTTTGTGGTGTTGGTGCATAGTTCGTTCAATGTCATCGCGAACGCGATCACCGAACTGGAGGAGATCGGGGTATCCTCGCCCGAAATGATAAAGCGCCCGCCGCCCTGGTCGAAAGGCTCGATGGCCTTGCGAACCGTCGTCGCGAGCGTGGCGCTCGCCCAACTCACTTGGATCAGCAGGTCGTGCGCCCGCGAAAGCGCAGCAAGGCGGCCATCGATTGCCGCGTTGGCGTCGGAAAGGCTCGTCGCGTTTCGGATACTCTGGCCGGCGATCGCGCTGACTGTGGCGAGCGTATTCTTGATCCGGTGATGCAGTTCAGCGTGGATCAGCCCCTGCAGCTTGTCAGCGACCTCGCGCTCTTCGGCATCGAGGCCCGCCTGGACCAGCAACGCCTTGGCGTCGATCCCAGCCTGCTCAAGCGCTAGTTTCAGACTGTCATTTTCGGTCGTCAGCGCGTCTTGGGCCGGACGGCTCCCATCGATGATCGATTGCTGCTTTTCAGAATCAAGCACGGTCCGCGCATGCAACGCGACAGCGTCGACCCCAGCCTGCTGCAACTGATCGCGCAGATCCTGATTCTCTTCGCTCAGCGACAGCTTTGCCTGGTCGAGCGTGGGCAACACCTTCAGCACGCCCGCGCCGACCATGTCTTGCAACTGCGCGACCATATGTCCGGACTCGACCGGCTTTTGGAAAAACCGGCTATCCGCCGGCTTGTCATCATCCGTAAGCCTGATCTGCCCCGAAACGAGGATGATCTTGATATGCGGCCAGCGCGTGTGCACCGCATGGGCAAGCTTCAGTCCGTCCATGCTGCCCGGCATCTGAACATCAGTAAATAATAGCGAGATGTCATCACGCGATTCGAGAATTTGGATCGCCTCCTCGGCGCTTACTGCTTCGACGGGCATAAAACCCGCATCCTCGACTATATCGACGGCACGCATCCGCAGGACCATTTCGTCTTCGACAACGAGGACCACCGGCTCATGACTATTTGCGGCCACTGTCTTTTTCCCCGAGATAACCGGCCTCAGTAGGAGAACGGGTGAGCACTATGGGTGGCTGTCAACGCGCTACCTGTCAACGACGCCACGTAAGGGACAGCCCCCACTCATCGAAGTGCCACGCAAGCGAGCTCCCTCACCATGAGCAACAATCTGGACATTGCGGTAGACGTGAGGCCGATGTCAGATAAGCCGGCTCATTAGGTCAGCGAGGAATGGCACCCGAGTTTGCGACGGAAGGAAATCCAGCTCGCGCACCTGAAACTGCCTGTCTGCAGTCGGTCCAGGTTTCCTCGTTTGGGAGCAAAATGCCTTAGCTCGGCGAATGACCGCTCTTGCCGGAAGGTATCGTTCGCTGCGCGGTCTGCTAACGACGGCTTCGTCCCAGCGCCTGCTATACCGGCCCGACGGTGGGCTGGTTGAGCTTATCCGATGCGGACCGCGACGCTCCAGTTCTCATCTTCATCCGCTATGGCGCAGCAAAGGTTACGCGGAACAGCGCGCCGCCGTCCTGCGCGTTTTCGACTGTGATGGCCCCGCCATGCGCTTGGGCAAGCCGCTGGACAATACCAAGTCCAAGTCCCGCACCGTCGGTCTTGCGTCGGTCCTTGCGCCAGAAGCGCTCGAAAATGTGGGGCACATCTTCGTGAGATATTCCCGGGCCATGATCGCGCACGCTAATCTGTGGGCCCGGGCCCGCTGTCACCTCTATCGGTGTATCGCCGGGCGCATGGGCGAGTGCATTGTCGATGAGATTGCGATAGATGCGATAGATAGCTTCGGCATGGCCAAGCGCCCTTGTATCTCCAACCGCGTTAAACCGCAGGTCGCGTTGCGCGTCGAACACTTTGGGGGCCATTGCCGCGACGATCTCACGGCCGATGTCGGCGAGGTCGACCGTGGTGCCGGGTTCGACGGCCAGCGCATCGGCTTGCGCCAGATCGAGCATCTGGCTGACAAGCCGGGTCAAATGCTGCGTATCGGCTTGCAGGTCTTCGCGCAGGGGGCTGGGCGGCAGCCTGTCGAGCGACAGTTGCATGATCGAGAGCGGCGTGCGCAGTTCGTGCGCGGCATTGGCGGTAAACCCCCGCAGGATTATCATCGTTTCGTCGAGCCGGGTTAATGCGCGGTTGACCGCACGGACCAGCGTATTGACCTCGCGCGGGGCGGGCGCCTCCGACAGGCGCAGCAGGACATTAACGGGGTCGAGCGCATCGACTTCGGCCTCTGCACGCCGCAAGGGTTGGAGAACGCGGCGGACCGCAAAGATATTGAACAGTAGCAAGATGAGCGATAGCGGGATCAGCGGCAGGATGACATGCTGCACGATCTCGTTCGCGATAACGGGAACATAGGGCCGGATGCCGTCCCCCTCAAACTGCATGAACAGCCAGCGCTGCTGCCCGTCCTGCACAACCGAGCGGACACCAGAGATCCTGTAACCGCCGACAATGCGCTCGCGCCGGGTCCAGTCCATCAACAGGCCAGCAGGCGCACCAGTTCGCGACGCTTCGGTGATCGGGGCATGGGCATTCGGCTCGATATAGCGTGCAGCCCAATGCTCAGCGCCTGGCGGCCCGGCCAGCAGATCGGGCGCAAGGGTCGTCGATCGTTCCGCCATCTCGGCTTCCAGCGTGAGCAGTTCCTGCGCGAGCGATTCTGGCTGGTTGCTGTAAGTGAAGACGACGATGCCGACATCAAGCAGCGCAAACAGGAGGGTGAACGCGGCGAGCCGGGTGGCAATCTGCCGGAACAGGGTCGGCCCGGTTGGTCCCCGCTTGCTGTTTCCCGCTCTATCCATGGGTGGTGACGGGTGCGAACAGGGCGTAGCCTACGCCATGGACGGTACGAATCTGGACATTGGCGCCAGCGGCACTCAGTCGTTTGCGCAGGCGAGAGATGCATGCCTCGAGCGCATTGGGCGTCACTTCGGCGTCCATCGAATAGAGGGCGCCCTCCAGCGCCGGTTTCGCGACGACATGGCCTGCGCGCCGCAATAGGCACTCGAGCAGATCGACCTCGCGCGGCGTCGCCTCGACCGGCAAGCCTGCCACGGCAATACTGCGCTCTGCCGAGTGGAGGATGACGTTGCCGACGGTCAGTTCCGTCCCGAGCGACGCCCCGGGTCGCCGGAGCAGCGCGCGGCACCGCGCCGCCAACTCAGGGATTTGGAATGGCTTGACCAGATAATCGTCGGCACCGGCATCCAGGCCGGTCACCCGGTCGTCGAGACCGCCCCGCGCAGTCAGGACCAGGATCGGCATCATGTCTTGCCGCCGCCTCAGCCCGCGAACCAGATCCAGCCCCTCGCCATCGGGCAGGCCGAGATCGAGCAGCAACAGATCATATTCATTGATCTTCAGCGCGTGTTCGGCGCCATCGACGGTTTCGCACCAGTCGACGGCGAAGCCCTGACGATCGAGACCCTCGCGGATGAGGCTCGCCAGACGGGCATTATCTTCAACCAGCAACAGGCGCATTGTCGATGTCCGTCCCTTCTGCTGCCCGCTTGTAGCCGGTAATCATCGCAAGCGGCAGGTTCTCTCGGTGGCGGATACTTTCGACGATCGCGCCGATGACGTGGAGTGCAACTGCACCGATCAAGATATTGGCCGTCACTTCATGCAATGTCTCGACCCAGCCAACGCCCCAGAATGCATCGAGGCCCATCATCCAGCCCGTTGTGCCCACCGTCGCCAGCAGCGCCAAAAGCAGCAGGATCATGGCAGCACCCGCCGGATTGTGGCCGACATAGCGCGGCTCGCGCTTGTTTAGTATCGCTGCGAAATAGTCGAGCAGCCGACGCGGCCCTGGCACGAAACTGGAGAAGCGGGCATGTCCCCGTGCCACGAGGCCCCAACCGAGCCGGATAATGAGCGCCGCGATGACGGCATAGCCGACGTAGATATGCGGGCTTTCTTCGTGCCGCAGAAATGTCAGGTTGGCGATGACGCCGGCCGCCACGGTCCAGTGGAAGATGCGGACGATCGGATCCCACACCCTGACCCGGTGGGGGACCGGGCCAGGGGTGGGCGCAGCGGCGACGGGGGCGGTCGCCTGAGCCGACTTTGGCACGATCAGTCGACGTTGTTCTGGACGACCGCGCCGGTCACCGGGTTGAAATAGACTTCGGCACGCTTGCCATCCTTGGTATGGGCGTAAATCTCGTAGCAGCTGCCCGACACCTGGAAGACCTTGATGTCGCGGTAGCCCATCTTGGCGATCTTCGCCTTCATCTGAGTCTGCGTCAGCCACTTAGCGGGCGGGAGTTTAGTGCAGACCGGGGCGGCGCTTGCGATTGAGGCCAGCGAAAGGGCTGAGGCTGCAAGGGCGAACTTAAGCATCGTTACAGGCTTCATCGGGACAATCCTTTGTGATCGGGGGATTTGCCCCGGCCAGATCGAACTGCGCCCACGGCCTGACGAAAAGCTGACGGACGGCGCAAAACGCACATCCGGCTTCTTTCTGACTTTGTTATCGGCGTGTCAGAAGCGCGTCAGGACATACTTCCACAAGTATCGGTGTCGCCGCTGTCGGCGCATACCGGAGATTGACATGAACCGTTCCCTGTTCGCAGCGGCTGCCACCTTTGCCGCTCTCTTATCCTCCACCGCGATGGCCGCTCCACCGGCGGCCAAGCCGCTCTCGGCGCAGACCCGCTCCAATCTTGAAGCGGCAATGCACGGTGAAGCCTATGCCAACCTCAAATATCTGCGTTACGCAGATCAGGCTGAAGCGGCCGGCAAGCCTGCGCTGGCTAAGCTTTTCCGCGCCTCCGCTAACATCGAGGCGAACGAGCATTTCGATCGCGAGGCCCAAGCGTTGCAACTTGGCGGCGCGAACAGCGCCAATCTCGAGGACGCGATGGCCGGCGAGCATTACGAGAACGTCACGATGTACGTAAATTTCGCCGAGCAGGCCGAAGCCGATGGCGACGTGAAGGTCGCGGCAATGTTTCGCCAGATCGCGGTCGACGAAGGCACTCATTATGACGCCTACAAGGCGGCACTGGCCAAACTGTCTCCGCGCTGAGACCACGTTCGGTGTCGTCTAACGTGTATGTTGGGCGACACTGACAAGTGCTTTGTTTTCAAAGTTCGGGCAGAGCAGTGGCCGATAAACGCCCTCGTTCTTTTTCGCGAAGAACGCAGGATTGCCTGATCACATTGCGGGGGGGATCGGTTCTGCTATCGTTCGCATGCGCTGCTGCCGGTGAACCGGCGTGTTCATTCGGGCAAGTGACTGGGTAAGCGCAGGCGAATTCCGCGATCATCGGCCTCCGTCGGATCGATGAAGGCATGGCAGTTTTCCAGCACGCGGCGCGAGGATTCCAGATCAGCCCAAGGCATTGCCGCCACCCATTTGCGCGCGAAATCGAGCGTCCGGATGATCGGCGTGGGCTGGCTGCTTTGCGACATGGCTTTGAGCGCCGTCAGGTAGTTGCTGCGATAGACCGTTGGGATGATGATGCGCTCATCACCCGCCGTTACCAGTTCGGCATTCATCATGATGCGCGCGATACGGCCATTGCCATCGACGAACGGATGCACCTCGGACACCAGAAACATCATGAATACTGCGCGGGCAAAGGGCGTATCGAGGCTGTTATAATATTCGAATCCGCGCGCGAGCGTGCCTTCGACCTGGTCGGGCGCGACGAACAACGTCGATCCGGCGCGATTGGCTTCTGTTTTGAAGCGTCCGGGTTGCTTGTCGGGACGCGCACTCATCAGCAAGGCATGACGGCTTTGCAGGAGCGACAGGAGCATTGCCGGGTCACGCGGGGTTTTCGCCATCTCGATCGGATCGGAGACAATCTGCCATGTCCCCAGCACGTCATGGGCATCTTCGGGACGGTCACGCGGGATCACATTGTTGAACACGATGTCGGCCGCTTCGTTCACGTCGAACTCGGTGCCTTCGATGAAGTTCGAAAAATAGGCTTCATAGAAGGCCAGCACCGAGCGCGCGCCTGCTGTCCGCTGTTCGGCGGGCCGCGAAAATGGCGCTGTGGAGCGCAGCTCAATATGCAACGCCTCAAACAGCTTGAGCCGTTCGGGATCGAAGGGTGTGCCTGCACTGCGCGCCTTTGCCCGCTCGCTGGCAAGCTTGTCGTCGCGTGTACCTAGCAATGCGCCGATCAGGCGATCCAGCGCTGCATGTTCCGCTATGCGGTCAATCAGCGGAGCGATCCGCTTTGCTTCGTCCCGCAGGGCGTTGAGGCCATCGGTGCCATTGCGACGGATGACATCATCAAGGCGCGCTTCGATTTCCACGCGGGTAAGTGTCCGGCTGACAACCCCGCCCCTTTTCCTAGACGCTACCATGTTGTCGAGGAATGCGCGGGCTGTTGACGACAGGAACAGTCCGCCGACAAAGGGCCGGTCACTTTCAAGCGGCGGTAGGCCGCTACGCGACCGGATTGTGAGCCCGGGAAGTTCTATGTCGCGCTTGCGGTTGGACACGACAAAGATTGAGCCATCAGCCGCCGGCCGATTTTCAATGGCCGTTCGATCCGCGATCAGCGCACCTGGCGCATAGGCGGCCACAAGCTCCCAGAGCGCGCGGCGGACAATTTGTTCGGGCGGATCTTCAAGATTGAAGGTATAGAGCTTGGTTGCGATCTGGCGCAGGCGCCCCTGCGCCACGGCGCGGGATACGGCAGATTTGATGTTCGCGTTCGACACGAACACTTCTGGCAGGCCATCAAGCGAATTTTTGGGCATTAAGAGCCTCCTTTCGGACCTGATAGCAACAATTTGCGTCTTAAGGAGAAATTATCGCAACTTTTTGGGGTTTATGGCTGTCAGTGCGAAGGCTGAACCGTGGGTTGCGGTTGCCGCCGCAGGGTCATCAGGGCGCTACAGCCCAAGACATTTCGCGCGCAAGATACGGATGCTGCTCGCATGGCCATGGCATCGACCGGGTTTGGCCAACGCCGCACATGGTGTCAAAGACACCAATCACAAACCCGGGCGCCCGCAAAGTCTGCTTGCGCGCATGTCATGCTCGATCATCGGGAGCGGCTGCGGTCCTGGGGTTTTGGCTCACGACCAGGGTGGGACGTGGGCACCTTGGCCTGATCGGGACTGCGGATCGCCTCCTGCCTGACGGTAGGCGCGGCGTCCTTCACCATGGCCGGGCGAATGGTCCGTCCTGCCGCCAAATGCGCGTCAAGCTGCGCCCGCGCCACCGTCATCACCCGCGCAACCGCCTCGGGATTGTCGAACAGCGAACGGCGGATCACCGCTTCCATCACCCGCATCTGGCTATCTGCCGCGCGGTCGTTCGCTGTATTACGACTGTCGGCGGGTCGGGCGTTCGGCTGTGCCTCACCGATCGCGCTCCCCTCCCGCTGGCCCGCAGGGCCAGCAGGCGCGCGCGCGGCACCGACATCGCGGCCCGCCATGGGCGCAATCGTGTTGCGGCTTGTTTCGCCACGCAGCCGGTCGAGGTCCTGAAGATCACGGTCGTTGGGCTTGTACCCGCGCACCTCCAAGCCTTTTTGGCTGGCTTCCAGCCAGACGGATCGCCGGAAATCCTCCGATCCCGTGACATGGATCCGATCCCAATGGCGATGCTGGGCGATGGCCACCAGATCCTTGACGACCTCCTGGCTCTCCGTTGCCGTAACCAGGCGCCGACCCTGATCGCGGAACGCGGGATCTTTCGCCTGCGCGGTTGTGAAAAAGGCGGGCTCGCCCGACCATTTCGCCTTGTCGGCAAAATAGCGCCTGCGCACGCTTTCCGGCACATCGCCCGCTTCGACGGAATGCGCCTTGGCTGCCTTTTGCCCCGCACCATCGGCCTGGCCAAGGACAGGCGGGTGCGTCGGGCCCTCTTTCTGGCGGGCCGGACCAGGTTTTTCGGCTTTGGCTGCGCCCGGCGCCCGTGGCTTGGGCCGCTCGGTGTCGTCGATGGCGACACTGTTGTTGCGCGCGCGTGATGGCCCGGTTTGCTTCTGATCAGTCTCTGCCATGGTCCTGCCTTTCGCTCGTAGTTGCGGGAGATGGAAGTACGCCGCCCGCCTGATCACGGACCGCCCTGGCGGTCATCGCGGTGACGAAGGCGATCGCCGCCCGCTCGTCGCCGGGCGGCGGCAGTTCCACCATGTCACCCAGCACCAGCATGTCATCGGTGATGTCCGCGACCCCTGAGAACTCGTCGCTGGTCAGCGCGCGCAGGGCAGGTGGCGCCTGCTCTGCCGGAACGGACGCTTGACCGTCCTTCAACAAGGTGGTCCTTTTTGCGCGGATCGCTTGTGCCAGTGGATCAGCGCTGCCGTCCCCGGAAACCAGCTCGGCCGGGGACGGTGCTGCGCGCGTTGCAATCGGACGGGGCGCAACCTTGGGCGGGTCACTGATCCGGCTCGTGAAGCGCTTCGATCGGAAATACTCGATCTTGCGACCCCTGACGGGCGGAATACCGCCGCGCATCAGCAGAAGGTCGCCCTTGGGCATCTGCATCAGTTCCTGCGGCATCATCAGCGCACGGCGCTGGTCTGATTCTGATATGCTGCGATTGGCGAGCAGGCCATGAATCGTCCGGCTCTTCGATTTGACGTTCATCGTGAAATAGCCAAGCCGCTCGGACAGCTCGTTGGCGACCTTCAACTCCTTGGGCGTGAACACGATCTCCAGTCCGCAATTGGCGATAATCTCGTCGGTCACATCCGCGCCATAGATGCCGCGGGGCTGGGAACGGCTTTGGATAACGGGGAGCAAGCGAAGCCCGTAGCCTGCCACATAGGAGAAGGCTGACGCGATGACCGGTGCCTTGCCGAGGCGGGCAAACTCATCGAGCAGGATGAGCACGGGCACGCGGCCACCATTTTCGGGCAATTCGCGCGTGTTGAGATCAATCAGTTGCTGAAGGAAGAGATTATAGACTGGCGCGATCCGATCGATATTGTCGGGCGACACCCCCAGATAGATCGAGATCCGCTCGCGCCGGACCTGGCGCAGATCGAAATCGGTCACCGACGTCGCGGCATCGACATAGGGGTTGAGCCACAGATTGAGCTTCGAGGTGATCGTCTGCTTGATGCCGGAAAAGGTGTTGTCCGACGCGGAGGTGAAGTCGCTCAGCGCCGACACGCAAGCCTGACTCAGGCGCTGCCCGCGCTGCTGCGCTTCCTCGACGACCTTGGGCAGCTCGACCTTGGGATCGCCGGCCGTCAGCCGCCGGTAAATCTCTCCGATGGTGAAGGGGAGGGCGGGGTTGGCCGCGACGAGCGCACCCACACCCACGAACGCGGCACGCGCCGCCTCCGCCCAGAACGGATCGGCCTTTTCCGGCGCTGGGAACAGCATGCCGCCGATCTTCTGAAGCTCATTGACGACATCGGTGTCGTCGAGCCGGTCGATGAAGCTCAAGGGATTATAGCGGGCGCTACGACCTTCCGGATCGAGCGGGTCGAACAGATAGACCGCCTGGCCATGACGTGCGCGGAAGCCTGCGGTGATGTCCCAATTTTCGCGCTTCACGTCGAGCACAACCACAGAGTCCGCCCAGCTCAGAAGATTGGGAATGACCACGCCTACGCCCTTGCCGGCGCGCGTCGGCGCCTCGAGCAACACATGCTCGGTGCCGCCGAAAACAAGATAGCGGCCGCCTTTCTGCCCGACGATGATCCCACTGTTGCTGCGCAGATGTTCGCGGCGGATTTCGCTTTCACGCGCGAACCGTGCCTCGCCATGGAGCGTGCGCCCTCGCTTCAGGATGATGAGCAGGATAACGAAGGCGATGGCGCCGCCGAGCAGTGCGCCTCGATTCAGCCAGAGGTGCAGGAGCGGGTCGCCGCGATAATACCAGAGCCATGCAGGTATCGCGGAAACCTGCATGTGCGGGCCGATCTGGTGCAATCCGACCAGCGCGACCAGCACTGCGCACGCAGCGCATGCCAACAGGACTGCCGCAAGCATCCCCGCGACGATCGCGACCCTAGTGAGCGGTCGTGCGTCCGACAGATGGATCAAAATAGACCTCCTCGACTTCGAATTTTCCGGCACGCTTGCGGGTCTGGACGACGACGTCGACCAGCATGTGCAGCAGCCCGCGGATATCGTCGCGGGCTAGGTCGCGCCCACCTTCGGATTCCTTGACCAGCAGGGTGAGCTGCTCGAACGCGCCCATCGCCGAGCCGGCATGGACGGTGGTGATCGAGCCTGGATGGCCCGAGTTCACGTTGCGCAGGTAGAAGAAGGCGGTGCCGTCGCGCAGCTCCTGTAGGAGGATGCGATCGGGTCGCATGCGCAGCGCGCTCTCGAGCAATTGCTTCGGCCCGACCTTCGCCAGGCCCTGCCGCTCGCTCGAATAGACCATATGCACGACATTGCGATGCGCTACGACCAGCTCGCGGGTGTCCTCGATCGTCAGCAGCCGCTCGTCGGGCGGGATCAGCTGGATCAACGCCTTGGCAAAGGTGGTCTTGCCCGATCCGGTCGCGCCGCTGACCAGGATATTCTTCCGGGCAGCGACGGCCGTTTTGAAGAAGGATGGCCAGTCTCCGGCCTCGCGCTGTGCCACCAATTGGGCATCGACTTCGCCGAGACCGCCTGCCGCCGAGCGGGTTCCGGCAAAAAGCCCGGTCTGCGCCAGTTGATCAATGACAAGATTGACGCGTGAGGGCTTGCGGATCGTAAAGGATGGCGCCCCGCTCGGCGTCACCGACGGGATGACGATCTGGCACCGCTCCCCGCCAGGCAATATGGTCGAGCAGATTGGCGTCTCGGCGTTGACGTCCTGCCGGGTGAAGCTAGCGGCGGCGACGGCGAGCGTCGCGAGCCATTCGCTATCGAGCTCGGCGACATTGTGCCAATGCCAACCGCGATGATCCTCGATGCCGACCTCGCCGGGCTTGTTGATGACAAGCTCTGTCACCTCGACCGGCTCCAGCAGCGGCAGGATCGGCGCGAGATAGTGGCGTAGGACGGCGGTATCACTCATGGGTCAGCGCCGCAGCTCGAGATTGTAGACGTCAGCGAAGTTGAAGTCCTTGGCCACGAAGATCCCGACCTCCTCGCCTTGGTTCTTCTTCAGCACGGGACGGATGTTGATGCTGTTTTGGAGCGCGATGCTCGCCCCCTCGCTCGGCGTGCGCGTCGTGTTGTTGAAATTGTTGCTCCCGCCGGAGACAGACTGCCCGGCGATATAAGCGGCGTCGTCGACCAGCGAGAGCAGCAGTGCGCTACCGAAGCGTGCCCAGAAGAACGTGTCCACGGACCCAGCGATGCCCGCGCGTCCAAGCGCGTCCGACCCCGGCGAAGCCAGGTCGATGCGCACGCCCTGCGGCGTGACGGCGCGCGTCCACAACACGAACAGGCGGTTCTGCCCTTGCTGGATGCCGCCATGATATTCGCCGAGGACTTTGGTGCCCTTCTCCATCAGCACGACGCGGCCATTCTCCGAATAGACGTCGCGCGGGATCAGGCATGACGTGTAACCGGGCTGGGCGGAATTCATGGCGGTCTGGAGAATGCAGGGGATCAGCGTGCCGGCGGTGACGAGATAGTTGCGATTGGGCAGCATCGAGGCGCGTGCCTCGCCAACGGCCGAACTCTGACGAAGCGCATCGAGCGCGTTGGGCGCGCTGCGGACGGCCGGATCGGACGAACCGTCGCCAGCTGTGCCCGCATTGCCGGTGTCCGAGCCAGCACCGTTGGAACCTCCCGGAGCCTGCAGCGCGTCGCGGCCGCCATAGGCGATCAATGTTGAACGACGTGCCTGATCGGCCAGGTTCTGGCGCGTGTTCTGCGGTGCCGCCGCTGGCTGCGCTCCGGGCTGTATTGCCGGCACGATCTGTCCGTCAGGGCCAACGGTCGGCGGAGGATTGAGGACAGGCGCGTTGGGATCGGCGCCCACGGCGCCGAGCGGCTTGGGTTTCGCTGCGACGGCATCATAGGCGACCGTTTCGCGCGCCGCGAGATCCGGCCGCTTGGCCATTGCCTCGGGCTTTCCCATCAAACTCGAGCCGGTCCTGCTCGGTCCCGAATTCACCCACAAAATGCCGAGCACCATCGCTGTCCCGGCGAAAATCAGGGCGGTATTCCGCTTTGCCGGTGTCATCCCCCCGATCGGATCGATGCCGCGCTCGCGAATGATCTCGTCGCGTTCAGGTGTTGGATCGCCCTGCGGGCGGCGAGGGGCCTCGGCCGGAGTCTCGTCCATCGCACTCACTCCTTCGGGTCTTGTATGGTGCGCTCGACATGCGGCGATGCGGTGTTGGTGCCGTGATCGACGCCATAAGGTGTCGGCGCGAGATTATAGATGCACAGCACCTCCCGGTTCCGGCGCAGGCGCAGTTGAGCCGCCACGGCGTGGACGACCACAAACTCGTCCCGGACATCGAATGGGACCAAGGACTCCGAGCCGTCCGGTCGCACGAGATAGATCGCCGGGATTTCATGGTTGCCGGGGAAACGCAGGACCGTGAACTGGCCGTTGTCGGAGATCTCCGACGGCTGAAGGTCACTTGCACCCTGGACCTTGTAGTTCAGGTTGCGCGGCCCATCGATGACGCCGTGGTCAAGGGCTCCCCGAACGGTACTCGCTTGCAGCGCAGCGACGCGCTGCGCCTCCTGGGTGGCGCGCATGCGCGCGGCACGATCGGCCTCATCGCGCGGGTAGCGAAACCGAACCTGGAAGAATGTGTCGCGGCTCCCGCTGCCGATCGGTCCCCGGCGTGCTGTCAGCTCGAAGGCATAGTTACGCGGCTCGCCTCTGCGATTGGTCGTGACGATGAGGTTGGTCGGTCCCGCCCGCTCGCGGGGTTTCAGGAACAGGATATGACCGGCAACCGCCACTTCCCATGAGACGGTGTCGCCGAGCGCAACATGTTCGATCGTCTCGTCGGCCCCGAACACCACCTGGGTCGCCGTCCGAAATGTGCCGACGATCCGGTAGACCTGGGTCTCCTGATATTCGACGAACTTCACGCGCGGATCCGCCGGCCCACCGCGCGGGGTGTCCTCCGCCAGGGCGGGCGTCGCTATGATGGCGAGAAGGCTCGCTATAGAAAGAAGGCGCCTCACCGCACCACCTCAGGGTCCGCGCGGTAATTCTCGACCTGGAAGCCCAATGGATTGCGATAGCGGTCGCCTTCCGCCATCGGCGCATTTGTGTACCGGAAGGTGACGGTCGCGATCCAGTCGCTGCTCTGCGTATCAGTGTCGGTCTGCACCGTCCGCGTGAAGCGGACATTGGCAACACGATCGTTGATGAAAGCAATATTGCGCACGCGGGCCTGGACGACCGCACCCTTGCCCCAGACGACCTGTGGGCTCGCGGCGTTGTTCGAGCTGAAAAACCGGCCCCAGCGTTGCTGCTCGCTTGGTTCGGACAAGATGGTGACAGCCCGGAAATTCTCCTCGGCCGCCGCGGGTAACCAGCTTTCCCGCGTCCGGACATATTGCGCGAGGAAGAATTTCGTAACCGCTTCGTCATAGCGCATCGGCTTCTGGGTGAGGGTGGTCTGCACATCGACCGCGCCCGTCGTCTGATTGACGCGAATAATGTACGGCATGACCGTCTTAAGCGGGGCGAGGCCCGCGAGTGCGAAGCCCTCCGCGGTCGCGGCAAGGAGTCCGAGGCCTGCCACGACCCAGGCGATGCGTTCGGATCGTAACGATTTGCGCTGACGGTCCTGATCCCAGGATCGGGCATGCCCGAAATAGAGTTCAGCGTCTTTTGCCGGCACGCCTTCGGTCTGGTTCCGCATGATCAGCAACTCCCAAAAGTGCCGGGGGTCACGCGCGCGGACGTCTTCTCGGGAAGCGGGGCGGGAACAGGCAGGGGCGGAGTGCCAGCATCAACTGGCTGTTTGATCTGCGGCACGGGCGGCGGGGCAGGGGGTGCCACGATTGCCGGGAGCGGCGAACCCGGCAGCACGCTCCCGTAGATGTTCACCTCGCGCAGATGTTTGCCGTTGCAGACGGGTAGTTTCTTTGGCCCCGATGCCCCTTGGGCGAGTGACGGGATCAGTGCGATGACGACGGCTGATCGCCAGAGCGCGCGGACTATCGTGGTTGGGCTCGTCAAAGGGTCTTCCTTCCTCATGCGCGGCTCACCGAACCACCGCGCTGGGCGGCACGTTCGAGATTGCGACTGTTGCGAGCGCTGCGGCGTTGCTGGAACGGTGCCGCCATGGTCCCCCAGGCCGAGCCGGCAAAAGCGCCGACGCCGGCCGCAGCGCCCCCCGCAATGCCGGTCGCGATCGACGGGGCCTGAAAGAAGAATATCGTCCCAAGGAAGATGTAGACCGCAAACAAGACAGCGCCGATCGTCACGTCCGGCGTGCCTTCGGCCGCAGTCAGCGCCGTGGCACCAAGATCGGTGATCAGAGCCGTGATGGCGATGATCACCGCCATTAGGACGATGTAGTTGAATACCTGCCCGAGCCATCCGTAGAAGAAGCGACGCGTGGTTTCGAAGAGCGATAACGCTATGAAGATCGGACCAAGCGCGATCACGACGGCGAGCGCCACCTTCGCGAAAACGGTTATCGCAAATCCGATTGCTGCGGAGAGGCCCGCCAATCCGTAAATCGCCACCGCCAGCGTGAGCAGAACGAGCTTCCACGGATTAATGTCGAGATAGGTCGCGGCTTCGGTTCGGATGATCAAAACGAGGGAATCGACCTGACCAAAATAATCGTCGAACACCAAACCGACGCTAGTGATGGTCTTGCCCGCCAGCGCCTGTGAGATGGCGTCCGGCATCCCATGAAAGAGCGGATTCGTGATCCACTCGGAGTAGGCGACGGTTGTGGCTGCAACATAGAGGAGGCAGAGCTTCACCATCCGGTACACCAGCTCGCCCCAAGGCTCGCTGACGATACCGCGCATCACCATATAGCCGAACAGCGCGATGTAGATGACCAAGCCGAGCGCCAGCGGTCCCCGCACGACATCGATGACGTTGTTGAGACGCTCGTTCAGGAAGAGATCGAGCTTCCCGTCGATGTTGGTGTAGATATCCGCGAAGAGTGTGGACGCCATGGCCAATTCCCCGCCTATTTGTGATCCAGCGAACGCTCGAGCTTGTCGGCGTTCTCGACGTCCTTTGCGTTGCTGCATTCCTGGGCATCGGTGTGGGTGCCGTTGGCGCACGCGGCGAGGATCTCAGCGCGTAACTTGGGATCGGACTTCAGGTCCGCCTTGCCGATCGGCTGCCCGCACCCACTCAGGAACGTGGCAGCGAGAACTGGGAGGGCCGCGGCGATCCCCTTCACGGCCGGCTACTCAGGCTCTGCTGAAGCTTGGCGAGGCCGGTCTCGTCATCTCGCTGCGAACGCAGTCTCGCCTCGGCGGTCTGCCGCATCTGAAGCGCCTGAAGCTGGACCGCATCGTTCTGGATATGTGCATTTTCCACGCCAACACGGGCTTGGATATCCATCACGTCCTTCGCGTCCGACGCGGTGTCCAGCGACGAACGCAGTTCCTCGAGACCCGTCGTTCTCTGGGCAGTGACGCCATATGCTGCCTCGGCAATGGCCGCGTCGCGCGCCGCCATGTCGCCATTACGAGAGATGGAATCGCGGTTCGAGCGCTCGAAAGCGGTCGCGTCAGGGCGAAGCGCGGGAAGATCGACCCGGTTGCTGCTGCGGATCCGGTCTGCGGCCGTGCCAAGGCTGCCGAGCCCCGTCGTGTTAGAGGACATGAGGCGCTGAATGTCCCTTGCCTCGCTCGGCAAGAGGTGACGAACGGCGTCGGTGTTCAGGGACGAGGCAATCTGATTGACGTTCGTCAGCTTGTTGACGCTGTTGAACATCTCGGTGGCTTGAGAGATTTGCTGCTTCCCCTGCTCGATCATCGACAGGGTGTTCTTCACCGTCGAGAGCGTCTGCAGGAACGTGCTGGAATCATAGACCGGGATGCCCTGCGCGAAGGCCGGCACGGAGATCGCCAATCCGCCGACAATCGCGAGCGCTCGTATTGCTGTCATGACCTTATCCTTTCCTTCTGGTGGTGGTGCGGCGGCGCTCGTGAAAAACAGGCAGCCAGTGGCTGGGATCGTCGCCATGTTCGCGGCGAACCTGATCGAGGATTCCGACGGTTTCGGTGGTGCCCGAGAGGACGGCCAGCTCGTCGGACAGGCCGCCGAGATCGAGTTCCACCACGATGGAATCGTGACCCTGCTTGACCAGAAAGCGCCGACTTTCGGGGATCAGATCATTTCTGATGAGCTTGAACTCGGCGCGGGTAAGGCCGAGCCCATCAATATAATCGACCTCTCGGCCGTGGGGGTTGGGCAAGAGAATCTTGGTAGCAACCTGCTCCATAATGCTGTGCGAGATATCCGATCGCAGAGCGTCAGCCGGGCTTTGCGTCCCGAACACCAGAAAGGCATTCTGCTTCCGGTAGGTTTTCAGGCCGTCCTGCGCGAAGGCGCGGAAGGCATCATCGCCCAGCGCCTTCCAGAACTCGTCGATGTCGATCACGAGGCGACGGCCATCGAGCAGTGCATCAATCCGGTGGAACATATACATCATCAGCGGCGTGCGGATCTCGGGATTGTCGAGGAAATCCGTCATGTCGAAACCGATGAACCGGGCCTCGAGGGTCAACTCGTCCCGGTCATTGTCGAACACCCAGCCAAGTGCGCCGCCGCGCGACCATTTCTCAAGCCGCGCGCCAATCCCTTCCGGATCGCGCTGTCCGAGCAATTGACGAAGCGCGAGGATGGACCGTTCCTCCGGGGGAAGGCGACCGATCGATAGGATGCCCTCATCGATCATCCGCTCCTGCGTGACGCCCAACTGGACGCCCGATGGAGTCACCAGATGCCGGATCAGCCTGCCGAGGAAGACGATGTTGCCCGGGGTCTGCTCAAGCGCGCGGAGCGGCGCGAACCCGGTCGGCACGCCATTGCGCAGCGCCAGATAGGTGCCGCCGGATGACCGCACATAAATCTCGGCCCCTCGGTCCTTGTCGATGAAGATCTGCTGCGCGCCGGTTTTCTCCAGCTGCGCCATCAGGAAATTCTGGACGACGGTTTTGCCGCCGCCCGACGGCCCGATGATCAGCGTGTGGCCAAGATCGTTCACATGGAAGTTGAAATAGAAGGGAGACTGGGCCGCGGTCTTCATCAACGCGATCGCGGCGCCCCAGTGATTGCCATCGGGCTTGCCGGCAGGGAAAGTGTGGAACGGGGAAAGCGCGGCAAAATTGCGTGACGTGATCGCCGCTGGCCGCGCACGCCATGCGAAGTTGCCAGGAAGCTGCGACCAGAAGGCGGCCTCCAGCGCCGGCCCCTCCCGAGCGGCGACCAGACCCGCGTCGGCAAGGGCGGCCCGTGCGGTCGAGAGATTTTCGGCCAGGCGCTTTTGATTTTCACCGAAAACCGCGAGCGAGAAATGATGCTCGCCCAGGACGAACCGATTGCTCTGCAGATCGTCGGCCGCGTCGGCCAGTTCGAGCGCCTGGCTTGCAGCGGCATCCTCCGTCGAGGCCATCTGGTTCTGGCGACGGCGCAAGCGCTCGGAGGCCCGAGCCTTGCCCATGAACGCAAAGGACTGCGTCACGACGAACGCGAAATCTTGGCTGAGGAGCGCGTTCATCTGACCTGGTCTGGTCATGGCCGGATATTCGCGGATGCCGAACAGGCCGACGAACCGGCTCGTATCATGCGCCCGTACCTCGACCGTCTCGCGGCCGAAGATCACGCGTTCCCCATAGATGGCGGAGCCGAGATGACCGCGGACCAGGGGCACCCTGCCAGCACGGCCCATCATCACCAATTCGAGCACCTCAAGCGGCTGCGAGAACATCAGGCCATTATGCTCGTACAAGTGGAGGCGTTGGGGTCGGCAGCGTGCGAGGAGCTTCTCAATGTCACGCGCCTTGTCCTCAAAGCGCGCAAGCTCGTCTTCGTCGACTTCGGTCCCCTCTTTGCGCGCCGATGCCAGGCGTCGAAGCAGCACGCCGGTACGATCAGCCGATCCGACCGATGGACGCATGATGAGCGTCAGGTAGAGCTCGTTGACGAACATGCGCTTGGCGGTCACCCGTGCGCGGTATTTTGCATCGAGATCGGCCGCAAAGGCTGAGCGAAACTCGCCTTCGGGATAGTCCGTGATCGGCCGGCGGACGATATGGGTCCAGATCGCGAGGCGGTCGTCGGCGATATTGCGTAGCGTGCCGTTGAGCTTTTCGTGCCAGTCGTTGAGATGGATTGGGTCGGCCGTCTCGAATGCAAGGCCATCGAGCTTGAACATCATCATGAGGTCGCGCCCGTCGAGCGCAATGATGTTGTCGTCGATATGACGCGCATAGGGGAGATAGCGCGCGGGGTCGGCCTCGTTCTTGAGGATCCGCCACGGCGTCCGGGCGGCAGCGCCGCCCAACGAGTTGGCCCGGCTAGCCATGCGCAAAGCCCCGGCGTTTCGCCCCATCGATCGGCAGGGGCGAGTAAGAGCTACCGCCCCACCATCCCCGGTTGCGGCATCGTGCCTTTGTCGTCGTCCAGAGCCACAAGAGGCGGAAGGCGTTTGCGTCGTGCCGCACGATCAGCCGGGCTATGGCCAGAAAGGCCCCGGCCAGCGCAAAAGCGTAAAGCGGGTTGCCGGTGATGATGAGCGTCAGGCACGCCGCCAGCGCGATCGGCAGCGATGCTTCGATCGGAACGCCCAACCACATTGTCGGCCGGGTCACGGCCAGGAAGAGCGTTTCTTCCCTGAGCTTTTCGTCGTCCATCCCAGCGCACTCACGCGCCGCCAGTGATGGTATCGACGATCCACTGCGCGCTGAACACGATGAAGATGCCGACGATGACGGTGACCAGCAGCCCCAGGCTCGCCCGCCCGGTGAAGAACATGAAGCCCACGATGACGACGGCGATCACCGCGATCGTTTTCGCAAACGTACCGGTCAGCCAGGTCTTGATGTTCTCGGCCATCGAGGTGACGCCGTCGGCCGCTTGGGCATGGGCCGGATCGGTGAGCAGGAGCGACACCGCAATGACCGCGACAAACAGTGTCAGATACTGCGCGAAAGTGCGCCGCCGCGGCGTCAACCATATCTTGGACTTGGTCGCTAAGGCAGTCATTCGGCTTGTCCTTTCGGTGAACTGTTGGATGCTCCCCCAAAGACCATCAATGATGCCGTCTGCGCCCCCGCAGTGGTGTCCCATGCCTCTTGGACGCGCGGCGAATTAACGCCCGCCGAAGGTTGCATAACTGTGGGTTCCGGCGTCACTGGCGCGGGCAAAGCGGCGGGTTCTGGCATCGCTCGACCCCTGATCGCTGGCACGACGACACTCGACGACGCATAAACGCGGCCGACGTAGCCATTTCCAAACCCGCGCGAACGACTGCCCGTATTGTACATCGACATGGCGGTCGCGATGGCCACCTCTGTAGAAGGGCTGGAGCGCATAACGTTCAGATAGTTGGACGCCAGCACGCGTGCGGCTGCGGCGAGATTGCGGCAGGGATCGAAGGCGTCCTCGACCGACAGGCCAAGCCACCTGAGATTTGCGCTGTTGATTTGCCCCAGACCAAGATCGATGTTGTAGCCGCGGGCGATCAGCGACCGCGCAGCTGCGACAGCCGACGCCCGATCGCCGGGATTGGGCGCACGCACCCCCTTCGCATTCACGCCGATGGCGTAGGGGTTGAAATGACTTTCGGTGTGAACGACCGACACAAGCGTTTCGACAGCAACCGATGGCGCACACTGCTGCGCGAGACCGACAACGGTTGCGAGCTCGAGGATCACTGTGGTGTGGTCCCGTGTTCGCTGGGTGACACTGGCAAGCTTTTGATATTCGCAAGCGAATAGGATTGCTGCCGCCCGTCGGTCAACGTCATCACCACCCGGCGCCGCGAAGCGGAATCGCGATCATAGACCTTGGTCTTCGCAACGCCGCCACCGGAGCAGCCGGGGAATGAACCGCCCAATGCCAGACGCTCCCAGAGCTTCACCATAGGCGGCACGCAGGCGGGGTATTGGGTCGCACCGCCCGGGTTTGAGAGGCAAAGTAAAACCTGGCAGCCCAGATCGTTGGCGAACGCAGGAGCCGCCTGGGCGGACATCGCCACGATCGGAACGGCAAGGGCAAGGCGCAGGCGCTGCATCTGATTTATCCGCTTGTCAGCGCCGCTGCATCGTAGAGGCGCTGCCCACTATCCGTTGAAAATCACCTCTCTTTTGAACCCGGCATGGCATTTTTGGGCAATCCCCCCACACGGGGGGACCGAACCCATCAACAGTTGCTCAAGGGGTGCCCGCGCCACCTCTCAATGAATTTCACCACAGTTTCCTTGGTTGGGGCGTGCGAAGGCGATGCCGCCGAGTTGCGGGGGCATGGACAAATCTACGGAATGGATGAGCGCGGGAGAACTGGAGCCCATTGGTGTCGAGGCTTCCTGAACGGCGCAGTCTGGTGCAGCAGGCCGTCACGTGGCCGAGCCTATCAATGTGTGGCGAACTACACGAGCGTCTCGATGTTCAAATGGCCGTCGCGCACGGCGCGTAAAACCAACTGGGTACGGCGGCGCACGCCATAACGTCGGCGTGCAGCCTCCACATATTCGTGCACAGTATCTCGGCTCAGTCCTAAAATCTGCGCGATTTCCCAGTCGCTCTTTCCTTGCGCGACGAGGGCAATACAATCGATCTGACGCGGACTGAGCGGCACTGGAACATTTGCGATTGCATTCGTATCGAGCAGGCTTCGGGCGTGTTCAAACGCCACAGCACCGATCAATCGCGCTGTCATGATATCTTCGCTGCTCATCACGTCAGTACGCTGGCGGGCAACGGTGAACATCGCATCGGGCTCGTTCGCCATTCTGATCGGCATCGAAAAGCCGGTTGCCAGACCATGGGCTCGCCCGCGAGCAAGGATGGAAATCTGGCGGGCGGTTGGCTGAATATAGTCACTAATCCGATCCCATGTGAGACCAAATACGGTTCTGGAACAAGCGGCGTGGACAGGATCGTCCATATAAAGCCGCGTCTCAATTATTTCGTCTTTCCAGCACGATGGATAAGTAGTGAGCAGAAGCGTGTTTTTGCCTGGCCGGTTCAAATCGACATTGTGCAGCATGGCAAACCATCTGAAGCCGAATTGCCGAACAACGGAATCAAGAAAGTTGGTTAGTTGGTCGAGCGATGTTGTCTTTCGAGACTGAGCCTCGAAAGCAGCAAGGTCGCCAAGACGGCCAATGTCCTTGAGCTTTGACATGTCGCCAAATTGGCGTGGCAAATTCGCGCGCCCAACAAAATTTCGGTAGTCTTCGTGAAAAACAGGATCAGTTGATAATCGTTCGCATTTGATCGGCCTGCGGCAACCTCCTATCTCAGCGAGGCTTCGCTCTAGCCAATAGCCGAGCAGGCGGTGAGCGAACTATCCCGACCCCACGAGCGAGAAAAGCGCTGCTCACGCTTAGAGCCTGATCGGAAACTAAGTTGAGTGGTATCAGCGGGTTAGCTTGACGGCTGAGCCTGTCGTTGATTCAGGGGTTTCGCTAAAAACTTCGATGGATCAACGATGTGGACTGACACCACTCGCGCCCTACATGCGCGAAGCGGGCTGGCGTTGCCAAGTGATTTGACTGATGCCGAATGGGCGGTTTTGGAGCCGCTGCTTCCGCTGGCATCGCATGTGGGGCGACCTCGGAAATGGCCGCTCCGGCGGATTGTCGAGGCGATCTTGTATTTGCTGCGCGGCGGCCTGCCCTGGCGGATGCTGCCGCCTTGCTTTCCTCCAGTTTCGACCGTGCGGCATTGGTTCTACCTCTGGCGCGACAACGGGTTGTGGCTTTCGCTTAATCACACCCTGCTGATGGTGGCGCGCGAGGCACATGGCCGCGAGGCCTCGCCCAGTGCCGGCGTGATCGACAGCCAGAGCGTGAAAACGACGGAAAGCGGCGGCCCACGCGGTTACGATGCGGGCAAGAAGACCAAGGGACGCAAGCGGCACATCCTGACCGATACCGAAGGCAATCTCGTCCACGCCGTGGTTCACCCCGCCGACATCCAGGACCGCGACGGGGCGCCGCTGTTGCTCGCTGAAATCGTCAGCCGCTTCCCTTGGCTGCGCCATGTGTTCGCTGACGGAGGCTATGCCGGAACCAAACTCAAGGATGCGCTGCGCCGCATCGGCAAGTGGACCATCGCGATCATCAAGCGATCCGATGCCGCAAAGGGCTTCGAGGTACTGCCTCGGCGCTGGGTCGTCGAACGAACCCTCGCCTGGCTCAACCGAAACCGCCGGCTCGCCAAAGACTTCGAGCAGACCATCGCATCGGCAACCGCATGGCTCTTTATCGCATCCATACAACTCGTCGTCCGACGTGTCGCAAGATCATGAAACTACGCACGATAATTTTGAATCAGGCACTTAGCGAGGAAGTTATTTTTCCGGCCTCGCGCGATACTCGACCGAGATCATGTCGATCAATTCGGGATGCGCGGAGCGTAACAATGCACCAAACGAGGCCATGTGGCTGCCCCGTTTCGACATGCTCCCCCAACGGGTATCGACCACTACCGGAGGAGAACCATCCGAGAGATGGCCCACGACGTGGAGATGTCCGCCTAGCGGCCCGATGGAAAGAGCAGGGCGGCGGACTTGCCCGAGCAATAGCAGACCCCTCTTGTCTGGGTAGACATGCGTCCACATGATGCGAAGTTGCTCGCTCTTCTCAGCAAGGACAGGCGTATTAAGCTCTGGTCCCGCGATGCAGCCGGCAACGGCAAGGGCCATTAGCAGTGTAGAAATCTTTGCGGCTATGAGGCAAAATGATTTCATGATCGATCCTCTGGACTAGGCGATGTTCAGCTATCGCCGGGAGTCACCCAAATGCTGTGCGAGTCGATTTGCAGCTTCGTGAGGGCTCGCACTGCTTCACCGCGCGCTTCGATTTCTGCGCGCTGGGCATCATGTGCCTGCCGACGCGCATACAGCAGATCTGATAAATCGACTGCTCCCAGTATCTGACCCCGCTGGGTTCTAGCCGCTGCCGCCAGAGCGCTGTCTGCGGCCTCCGCCATGCCGTGCCACACGTCCATGCGCGTACGCGCATTGGACAGATCGGCATCGGCAGTCGCCTCGACCATGCGCTGGACATTGGACAGATCGAATCGGGCCGCGTTTGCTTCTGCGCCTGCCTGCTCCGCTGCTGCCCTGCGGTAACCCCCTCCCAGGGGTATGGAGGCGACAAGGCCTGCGCCGCGTTCCATACCGCTGCGTTCGCTGAACAACCGGACGCCGAAGGTAGGGTCGGCGATGCGATCTGCCCGGGCGCGTTGCGACATCACGCCAAGCCGTTGCGCCTCCCTGTCTGCCGCCCGAATTTCATGACTGCGTTCGACAACCAAGGCCCGCATCGTGGCTAGAGACTGCGTTGGAAGCTCCGGTGCGCCCAGAGCAGGCGGTTCGACAGGCAGCGGCAGGTCGGGGAACGTCGCGGTCAGCATGGCGCGGGCCTGTTCCCGATTGGCGAGTGACCCGGCCGCCTGCCCGCGCGCCTGCGCCAGAGCGGCATTGGCCTGGTCGATATCGAGATCGGCGGCGTCGCGCAACTGATGCCGCCGGCGCACCGCCTGAACCGACGTTTCCAGCAGGGCCACGGTTTCCATGTCGTTGCGGTGCAGTGTCGCCGCCGTCAGCCAGTCGTACCACAGGCCCGACAGGGTTAGTGCGGCCTGGTGACGGACGTCTTCGGCGCGATTTTCGGCGACTTCGATGCCCAGCGCGCCGGCTTTGCGATCAAGCGCTGCCTTGCCCGGCAGGCGGAACGCGCGACCGATGGTAGTGTCGAACTCGTGATAGCCGCCTTCGCGATCGACCGTCCGACGGATATAGCTGCCAGTCACCGTCACCTCATGCTGTCCACGACGCAACATGTCGTCCTGGGCTTTGGCAGCGCCGATCCGCGCGCCTGCGGCGGAAACGGTCGGGTGATTGTCGAGGATCGCAATGACCTGCGCCTCCGGGGGCAGGTCCGCCCGTTGGGCGAAGCCGGCGACCGGGATCAGGCATATACATGCGGCCAGGGCCAGCGGAATGATTTTCATTCAATTCTTCCTCGCGCCATGACAGGCGTCTGATACCAGCGCAGGGGAGAGCGTCGCTTCGCTGCGCCGACGGCCTGCAAAATGGCGTCCATTGCGGTAGCTCGCTCGACCAGTTCGATGGCGGAGCGCTTCAGTGTGGCGGTGACCTGTTCCGAAGTCTTGGCATCGCCAAAATCGCGGCCATGCACGGCCTCTGCACGAACATGCAGAGGTGCCCGGCTGGTCGTGCGGATTGCCTCGATCAGGCCTTCTGTATCCCCGGCTGCGCAGTGGATGGTGAGCAGAACGTCAGTCATTTGCAGCCTCCTCACGGCCTTCGCCAAAGCGCTCGAACAGGAGCGGCAGGAGGACCAGCGTCAACAAGGTGGAGGTGATCAGTCCTCCGATCACCACGATCGCGAGCGGTTTCTGGATCTCGGAGCCGGGGCCGCTCGCGAACAACAGGGGGACCAGGCCGAAGGCGGTGATGGTCGCCGTCATCAGCACGGGTCGAAGCCGACGTTCAGCACCCACCCGCACCGCATCGGCCAGACTCGACCCTTCCTCCCGCAATTGTCGAAAATAGGCGACGAGCACGAGGCCGTTGAGAACCGCGATGCCAAGCAATGCGATGAAGCCAACCGAGGCGGGAACCGAGAGATATTCGCCTGACGCCCAGAGCGACACGAGGCCGCCGACCATCGCAAAGGGAATGTTGAGCAAGATGATGATGGAGGCCCGCAACGACCGCAGCGTCGCCAGCAGGACGAAGAAAATGAGCAGAAGGGCGATGGGAATCACGAGCATCAGCCGGGCTGAGGCACGCTGCTGGTTTTCGAACTGGCCGCCCCACACCACATGGTAACCCGCAGGCAGTATGATCTTTGCCGCCACGGCCGCCTTGGCCTCATCGACATAGCCCACCAGATCGCGGCCTGAGACGAAGGCCTGCACCAGGGCGAAGCGGGAGCCATTCTCATGGTCGAGCTTCACGGGTCCCTGGGTGCGCTCGACCCGCGCCATGTCGCTGACCCGCGCCAGCGTGCCGTCGGGCGTGCGCAGTTGCAGGTCGGCAAAGCGGGCGGGATCGGCGCGGAGGCTTTCATCGCCGCGGATCAGAATCGGAATGCGCTTCTGGCCTTCCGCTACGATACCGGCATGAACGCCTTCGACCTGCGCGCGCAGCATGTCCTGCATCTCGGCCACCGGCATGCCGAACCGTCCGGCTGCGGCGCGATCGATGTTGAGTTGCAGATAATCGACCCGATCGTTGGCCACGGACATGACTTCTGACGCGCCGCGCACGCCTGACAGCGTCTGCTGCACCTGGCTTGCGAGATCTGAGAGCATGGCGGAGTCCGGACCGAATATCTTGACGGCAAGATCGCCGCGCGCCCCGGTCAGCATTTCCGAGACCCGCATCTCGATCGGCTGGGTGAAGCTGGGCTGGATGCCGGGCATGCCGGCAAGTGCCTTGCGCATCTCGGCGAGGACGAAGTCCTTGTCGCCGCGCCATTCCGATCGTGGTTTCAAGCGAACGAAGCTGTCGGTTTCATTCGGACCCATCGGATCGAGTCCAATTTCATCCGATCCGACGCGTGCGATTACGTCCTGCACCTCGGGCACCGTAAGCAGCGCGCGCTGCACGGCCTTGTCGTTTTCGACCGACTGGGCGAGATTGATCGAAGGCAGCTTGGTCAACTGGACGATGACCGACCCTTCATCCATAGTCGGCATGAAAGCCTTACCCACTGCGCCATATGCGACGGCGGCAATAACCAGGCCGATAGCGGAGAGTGCATAGACCAATCGCTTGCGTTGGAACGCTGCCGTTAGCAGTGCATGGTAGCGGGGTGCGAGCTTGCGCATGATCCAGGGCTCGCCGTGATGGCCGCTTTTGAGGCCGATAGAGGCAAGCACCGGCACGAGGGTCAGGGCGAGTAGCAATGAGCCTGCCAGCGCGAACACGATAGTCAGCGCGACGGGCGCGAACAGCTTACCCTCCAGGCCTTGCAGCGCGAGCAGCGGCAGAAAAACAAGGGCAATGATGATAATGCCCGCCGACACCGGCACGACGACATCGCTCGTCGCGCGGAAGATCAGGTTCAGGCGCGGATGGCCTGCCTCCTGTTCATGTCCCAGACGCTCGACGATGTTTTCCACGACGACGACCGCGCCGTCGACCAGCATACCGATGGCAATCGCCAGACCGCCAAGGCTCATCAGATTGGCCGACAGACCCATGCCGTGCATGAAGAGGAAGGTGATGAGCGCTGCCATGGGCAGTGTCACTGCGACAATTGCAGCTGCCCGCCAGTCACCGAGAAACAGGATCAGGAGGACGATGACTAGGATCGTGGCTTCGAGCAGCGCTTCCTCGACCGTCCCGACCGCGTGGCTGATGAGGTCTGACCGGTCATAGAATACGTCGATATGCGTGCCTGCGGGCAGGCCTTTCTCAACCTCGGCCAAGCGCGCACGCACGCCATCGACGACCTGCCGGGCATCGGCGCCGCGCAGCGCGATGACCAACCCTTCGACCGCTTCATCCCGCCCATTCTTGCTGACCGCGCCATAGCGGGTGAGGCTGCCGCTGCTTATCGTCGCCACGTCGGAAAGACGAACGATGCGACCATCCCGGCTTGCGATCACCAGCGACTGCAAATCCTCGACCGACTGAATCGCGCCTACGGCACGAACAATGAGCGATTCCTCACCTGACGTCAGGCGTCCGGCACCGTCGTTGCGGTTGCCGCTCTCGATGGCGGTGCGCAGGTCGGTAATCGACAATTTCGCGCTGGCGAGGGCTATCGGGTCGGGACGCACTTCAAAGGTACGGACAAAACCGCCCAGAGCGTTGACGTCCGCGACGCCGGGCACCGTGCGCAGTGCGGGCCGGATGGTCCAGTCGAGCAGTTCGCGCTTCTGCTGAAGCGTTTGCGGCCCCTCGATCGTGAACATGTAAACGTCGGACAGCGGCGTTGAGATGGGTGCCAGGCCACCGCTAACCGATGCTGGCATATCGCCCAAAACGCCGGTCAGTCGCTCCGACACTTGCTGGCGTGCCCAGTAGATGTCGGTGCCATCGACGAAATCGATCGTGATGTCGGCAATCGCATATTTGGCGGTCGATCGCAGGATCGCCTGTTTGGGGATGCCGAGCATCTCCATCTCGATCGGCGCGATGACGCGGCTCTCGACTTCCTCGGGTGTCATGCCCGGCGCTTTCAGGATCAGCTTGACCTGCGTCTGCGCGATATTGGGATAGGCATCGACGGGTAAGGTGGCAAAGGCCCAGGCACCAAGACCTGCCACGACGATGGACAGGGCGATGACCAACAGGCGATAGGAGAGCGCCTGCGCGACCAGGGAACGCAGCATCAGCGTGCCTGCGCCAGCGCCTTGAGCGCGCTCGTGCCGGTGGTCACGACCCGCTCTCCGGCGCGGATGCCCGAAAGCAGCAGCGTCATACCGCCGCTGGAACCACCGGAAGCGACTTTGCGTGGCGCAAAGCCGTTGGCAGTAGAGACAAATACTATGTCGTGGCCATCGAGGTTGGTGACGGCGGATGACGGAACGCTGACCGCCCCGGCAGGGGCGGGTCCGAAGACCGAGATGCTGGTCGCGCGTCCGGCGACGACGGCTGACCCGGCCGGCAAGGTCGCCTTGAGCATGGCCGACCGGGTTGCCGGATCGACTGTCGTTCCAACGGCCGTTACCTTGCCGCGCAAGGTGCCAAGGCGAATCGACATGCCGGGGTGGACCGTCCCCACAAGGCGTTCGGGAAGCTGTGCCTCCACTTCATAGCGGTCGATGGCATCGATGACATAGGGCGCCGTGGTGCCATCGACGGGACTGCCGACCTGGATGGTCGCGCCGGTCACCCGACCCGCAATCGGGGCGACCAACGTGTAGGTGCCGCTGCCGCCATGCCCGTTGACCATGCGCAGAATGCGCGATTTCTCGGATACGTCAGCACGCGCTTCGGCCGCCAAGGCGCGGGCTTCGTCCGCACGGGTGCCGGCGATGATACCCTCGCGATCAAGTTGCGACAAACGCCCCGCGTTCGCCTGGGCCACACCTAATCGCGCACCAGCACGAGTCAGGTCCCCGCTCAGGCTCAGGACATCCCGGCTTGATATCACCGCCAATGCCTGACCTTGGCGGACGCTGTCGCCTTGGACGACCATTGTGCGCATGACGACACCAGGGAGGGATGCCGCAACGGCGACCCGCGCCCCCGGCGGCGGCACGATGATGGCGGGGAGGTCTCCCAACGGCGCTTCCGTCGCCATTACGGCTGATTGCAGTTGGATACCGAGCTGCCGAGACTGACCTGCCGGAACAGCCAGCGCGCCATCCCGCCTGGGACTCGCTTCTGTTGGTTCCGGCGGCGCAGCTGCTTTATAATCGCTGTTCCACCAAACAGTGGCCCCGGCGAGTGCGGCTGCCGCGATACCGCCGATCGCTATTTTCTGTCGTGTATCCATGCTGAACGGCTAGCCGGGAGTTCTGACGAAGACCTGACAGCCGCGTGACCGGTGGGTAGCGGCTGCGGTTGGCAAAGTGCTTTCGTGAAGACTCCTAGCCGCCGACTGAATAAGCAGACAGGATGGGTGGCCTTAGAACACTGAGCTGACTTAGGTTACGATGGTGCGAAGCCACCGGCCCAAGATTTGTTCGAGCTAATTAGAAAAGTCCCTATTTCCGCTAATTGGGTCGTGCGGCTGAGCGGAACAAGAAAGTGTCGTAAGGGGCATTATTTCTTTTCAAAAGTCCCATTCGGAATTAGGTTGGCGTAGCGGTCTGAGGCCGCCGTTTGCGACGGCGTCGGGCACGGAGAAGTCGTAGCTCCCGAGGAAATTGATGTGACGCCAGAATATCGGCGAGAGTCGAGCGATATCGGCGGGCAGCGGTGGCGCCCCGGCCTCGCTGAGTTGGCGCACGGTTTCCTGCATGTAGACAGCGTTCCAGTGGACGATGGAGTTGAGGGCGAGACCGAGGACCCCGAGCTGCTCCTCTTGGCCTTGACGCAAAGGGCTTCTGATTTCGCCCCGATCGCCGTGATGGACGCGCCGACCGAGCTTGTGGCGCAATTCCTGCCGGTTGAGCTGAAACAAGATCCGTCGGCGGAACGGTCGGTCGTCGATGTATCGCAGGATGTGCAGCGTCTTGATGATGCGCCCCAGTTCAGACAGGGCCTTGGCCAGGGTCGTTGGGCGGTCTTTGACCTGCAGCATGCGCATGACGCCTGCGGCCTTGAGGTGGCCGAGCTTGATCGACCCGGCCAAACGGATCAGGTCGGACCAGTTTTCCCTAATCAGATTGATTTTGATCCTGCCCCAGGCAATCTCATCGAATTGTCCGTAGCTCGCCTGGCGGTCGATGCGCCACAGCTTCGCGCCGCCGATGTCCGCCAGACGGGGGCTGAATCGGTAGCCCAGGAGCCAGAACAGGCCGAAAATTGCGTCGGAATAGGCAGCGGTGTCGGTCATAATCTCCAGAGGATCGAGCTCGGTTTCCTGCTCCAGCAGGAGAGCCAGGACGACCAAACTGTCGCGCAAGGTGCCGGGGATGACCGCTCCGGCCAGCCCGCTGAACTGATTGGAAATCATGTTGTACCAAGTGACGCCGCGCTCCTGGCCATAGTATTTGGGATTGGGGCCGGCATGTATGGCGCTCGACGGAGCGACAAACCGCATTCCGTCCGCGCTGGCCACCTCTCCGGCGCCCCAGTGGCGAACGATATCCAGGCGATTGTGGGCGGCAACGATCGCGGCGTTCGCCGCAGCTATGGTCTCAGGCCGAATGAAATTCTGATTGACCCAAGACAGCCGGTCGCGACGCAGAGCCGCAATTTCCGGGCGCACAACTGGCTCAAGACCGATGTTGCAGGCGCCGCCGACCAGGGTTGCGCACAGGCTTATCTCGAAGTGCTCGACGGTGGCCTGACGCTCGCTCAGATGGGTAAAGGACTTGGCGAATCCGGTTCGCGCCATGACTTCAAGAAAGATGTCGGGCATCCCCGCCTTCGGCATGCGCGTTTGGACGGCGCCGCGCAGCGCACGAAGGCTCTCGGATTCATCAAGCTTGTCGAGGGGCGTGACCACAATCCCGGTCTTGTCGGCGACCGTCTCGAAACGCAGGTCAGGATTGTGGCCGGCGCGCGCGACGACATGTCGATATGCCTCGTCGAGAAGGCGGGAGAGACCGTCAATCTCAGTGTCGGCTTCCAGAGATCGGCCCAGGGCGCGTGCCACCATCAACCTGGAATTGTGCCAGGACTCGCCCTCGAGCATCCCGCGCCGAGGATCTCCGTATCGGATGCCGGGCTTGGCGAACACATCGCGATGCTTGATCGCGAGACGCCATGCATCGATGATCGCGAAGACATAGGCTTTCGGGTCCCGCACACTGCCTTCATGATCCAGGACATGTTGCCTCCACGCCTTTGGGATCGCAGCGGTCGGTGCGCCGCGCATCTTGGCGAGAGACGACCAGTCGTCTACGCCCTTGAGGTAGCTGATCGCGGCCTTGACGTTTTTGCCGCCCGGGGCGGCGTCGGTCTCGATGCGGTTGGTGATTTCGAAGAACAATTTCCGGGCACCCCGCCACTTTCTCCGCAGTTGGTCGTAGGGCTTGCTCTCTGCGGGCTTGGCGATCGCCTCCACCTTGGACATGGCGGCCTCGATGTCGGGACGGGGCAACCGCTCGAAGAGCACATCTCTCCATTCATTGAGGGGCAGGACATCGTCGGTCAAAACCAACAGACCCATCGCGTGGAGCAGCATCGCGGCGCCATCGAGATCGCGCAGACTGCGCAGACGGTCCTGTTTGTCGGCGGCTTCGGCCCCCTTCACCAAATCGGCAAGCAGAACCTCGGCCAGCTCGGCGGCATCGTCCTGGGCCGCCGCTTCGAGCGTATGGAAGAGCGCGGCTACAGTCGCGGTTCGACGAGGCTCCTGAAGGGCCGCAATGGCCGAAGGCTTGCTGACACGCGCTACCCGCGCGAGCCGCTCAAGGGTTGTCGCGGGAACACCCCTTGGTGGCGCCGGCCGCAGATTGAACGCCCGGACCGCATCGAGCCGATCAAGGTGACGGAAGAGCTCGGTCGGCATGCGCTTGGAGGGCACTGTCCGCAGCGCGTCCAAGGCGGCGAACGTGGATGTGTCGCCATCGTCAAACAGGGCGGCGATGCGCGCGCGTTGGTCATCGCTCAAGCTGGCGACCAGATGGCGCCAAAGCCTGGTCCGCGCACGATCGCGGATTCTGCCGACCAATCGCTCGACGACCGTGACGCCTGGCAGCAGCACCTTGTTGGCGATCAGCCAGGCCGCCGCTCGATCAATCAAGGGGCCGGGCCGCTCGTCGCCGCTCCAACAAAGGGCGTAGAGCCATCTGGTCAATCGGAAACGCGCCACCGCGTTGTCGCCAAAGTCCGTGAAGCCGCAGTGCGTCCGGATGAGCGCGAGGTGCCGGATGCGCCGGCTTCCCGCAAAATAGGCGTCCACGTCCGTGGCGGGCTCAAGAGCGAGTTGTTCGATCACGGTCGCCAGGACCGACGCGGGGATCTCGGAAGGAGAGACTGGAAATGCGCCCAGAAACCGGGCGCTCGTCAGCATCACGGTGAAGCCGAGCCGATTATGGTCTCCGCGCAGAGTTCCAATGAGGTCGCGATCAGTTTGGTCCAGATGGAAATATCGCGCGAGTTGGTCGGCCGACGGTTCGCCGTCGAAGCGAGAAAAGCCCTGACGCTGGGCATCAGTGAGGTGACGGGTGGGCATACCGTGCGAAACTTCCAACTTTTGCGAAGGGGACGGCCGATGCCGATAAACAAGGCGAATTTCTTCGCAAAATATATGTGCGAAATAAAGTCGTTTTGCAGCAACTTTCGCACAATGGCGGGAGCCTCCGCATGAAGCTCGGCTACGCGCGCGTCTCCACCGAGGATCAGAACCTGGACATCCAGTGCGCTCGGCTCTCGGAGGCTGGCTGTGAAATGATGTTCGACGAGAAAATATCAGGGGCCGCTCGTGGCCGGCTCGAGCTTGAAAAGCTGATGGGCCACCTGCGCAAAGACGATGTTCTCGTCGTCACCCGCCTCGATCGTTTGGCGCGATCCACCATCGAACTCTTGCACATCGCGGAACGTATCAGGGAAAAGCAGGCAGGATTACAATCGCTTGATGAACCTTGGGCCGATACCACGTCCCCGTCTGGCGTGATGATCATGACCGTATTCGCCGGGATCGCCCAGTTCGAGCGGTCTCTAATATTGAGCCGAACCGACGAGGGTCGAAAGGCGGCTATGGTGCGCGGCGTGACCTTCGGACGCCCAAAGAAAATGCGACCCGATCAGGCCGAGCTTGCTCGCCAACTTGTTCTGGAGGGCAAATCAATCAGCTCCGTCGCCAGGACCTTCAATGTTCACCCGGCCACTATCTATCGCTGCATTGAGCCAAACGGCTCCTTATGACACTTTTCTGTTCCGCTCAGCCGCACGACCCTAATTAGAAATGTCACTTCCTGATGCAGCAGGGGCTGCGCGGAACCCTTCCAGCTTGTGCAGCGTAGCCCCTGCTGGTGCGCTGATCTCGCGATGGTAGAGCCCCGGACCCGCTGCGAAGGCAGTGGGCTCCCTCAATGACGCTCGAGCATGCGCTGCGCAGCTTCGATCGGGCTGAGCCGGGGAAGGGGTGGACGGCCCCGCTTGCGCTTGACCGGTGCGCCTTCCTGCAGCTGCGGAGGCGGGAACATGTGTGCGCCCTGGGATCTTCGGCACGGCTCGTTGTTGTTGCGCTTCCTCGGCGGCAACATCTCTTGCATCGCCTTGGCCATCGCCAGCGCTGCATCGAGATGCTTGTTCTCGACGATCGCCGCCTGATTTACCTGCCGGATCTTGTCGAACACCCGGTAGGGCAGGACGTGTTCCTCGTGACGTATCTCGAGCCGGCCGTCAGGATACTCGCAGACATCGACCCGCTTACCCGCCAGCGGTCGGCTGACCTCGGTAGGTTCGAGGATGATCATCGCCTTGTTGTAATGCAACGTCAGCGCCTGCGTCACCGTACGCTGCTCGCGCCAGACCATCTCGGCCTTGAGATCGTCATGCGGGGCAAGGGGGCGATGCACATCGCGCGGATCGAACGGCGCCTTGGCGAACCGCTGGTTGTGGCGCGCCATATAGCCCGGCAGGAAGGCGTTGGCCTCGGCAATCGTCGATATGCCATCGAGCCGCATCGCCTTGACCAGGCGGTCTTGCAGCGTCCCGTTGGCGCGCTCGACCCGGCCCTTGGCCTGCGGCGAGTTGGCGCAAATGATCTCAATGTTGAGCGCTTCCAGCGACCGGCCGAAGTGGGTCATTCCGTCGCCCTTGGCCGAGGCTGTGTTGTTCCGAAACACGCCGTGCTTGTCCGAGTAGATCGCCACCGGCTTGCCGTGTGCCTCGATATAAGCGGTCATTGCATCCATGTAGGCGAACGTGTTCTCGCTCTCGACCATCCTGAGGTGCATCAGCTCGCTGGTCGCATCGTCGATGAACACCAGCAGCGTGCACTGCGGTCCGCGATTCTCTAACCACCAGTGCTTCGAGCCATCGACCTGGACCAGTTCGCCGCGACAATCGCGGCGGTAGCGGGGCTGATAGGGTCGCGGGCGACGAGCATCGCGATCCTTCCACAGACCGGCTTCAATCATCAGTTTGCGCAGCGTCTCGTGCGAAATGGTGATCTGGTGCCGCTCGGCCAGATACTCGGCCGCCAGGGTCGGTCCGAAATCGGCGTAGTGCTCGCGCACCAGGGTAATGACCAGCTGACGAAAGGCGTCGCTGTGACGCCGGTTGCTGGGGCGACCACGCCGCCGGGAAACAAGACCTTCGGGGCCCTCGGCCCGCAAACGAAGGAGCAATCGGCCGACCTGACGACGCGTCAATCCCAGAAGCGTCGCCGCATCTTCGACCCGCAGTTCGCGGCGCGTCACCCGAAGCAGCGTATCATACCGCGAAAGCTCGCCACGGCTCATGGCCACCACCGTCATAAGCGCATCCTCCACAGCAGAGGATGACCATGCCACCACGGACCGCGACCACCCATTGCAATGGGACATCTCTATTTTGCGGGATGAGACATTTCTACTTTGCGCTGGCGGTTTCGATTTGAAGCGCGACATCCATGGGATGCGTAGCATTTCATCCAGGGTGGGGCGAGCCCCACCCTGGATGGCAAATCTACCGGGCGTTGAGGAGGGTGATTTGCTCTCCCAGAACGTCA
>Ga0209231_1000154_pt1 | contig 49229 bp, 52 predicted proteins | sample Deesub45470m_DNA_FD_188086 | JGI IMG/M metagenome (GOLD analysis project Ga0209231, IMG submission 188086) | Deep subsurface microbial communities from North Pacific Ocean - 450_OLKR46/470m Metagenome (SPAdes) (version 2) | ecosystem: Environmental > Terrestrial > Deep subsurface > Unclassified ... | reverse complement strand
AGATAGATGGGGACGAACCAGGCCGCCCCCAACAGCAGATTGTCGACCATTGAATCGGGGTTGCCGCCGTAGCCGAGGATCTCAAGAAGCGCACCGCGCCACCCTTCGACAGACCCGCCGGTGAGCTGCAGGGCGCTGTTGGCCTGAAAGCCGGTGTTCCACATGGCCATATAGAAACAGGGGAGGAGCGCGATCACCACGGTGATCATCACCCGTTTCAGATCGATGGCGTCACGGACATGCGGCCCGGAAAGGGTGACGTCGTCGGGGGTATAAAGAAAGCTGTCGGCCGCCTCATACAGTGGATAGAGCCGTTGCAGCTTGCCGCCTTTAGCAAACAGGGGGTGGAGTTTGTCGAGGATGGTGCGCACTGGTTTCATTACCCCTCTATCTCTATCTGCTGCAGGGTCTGCCGCAAATGGTAGCCGTAATCGATCTTGCCGGAGCAGACGAAGCTGCACAGGGCGAGATCCTCTTCATCGAGTTCGAGGCAGCCGAGATCCTGCGCCAGGTCGGTATCGCGGGTGAGGAGCGCCCGCAACAGCCAGGTCGCCTTGATGTTGAGCGGCATCACCTTCTCAAACGCCCCGATGGGGACCATGGCGCGCCGACTGCCGTGCGTGCTGGTGTCCAGCGCCAGCGGCCGCCGCGGCAGGAGCGACGCGGCAAAGACCCGCTTCACTGAAAACGCTTGCAACCCCGGCCGCAGCCAGCCGAGAAACTGGCGCTGGCGCCCCTCGGCCAGCACCGTGACCTGATGGTGATAGCGACCGAGAAAATCGCTGGCGCCGTCGGCGCGGTAACCGCTCAGCACCGGCCCGGAGATGACGCGCTGCTCCCCGTCCTGCAGCTGACCGGCGACCAGTTCGGAGAGACAGGCACCGAGCCGGGTGCGGAGCAGACGGGGCGCTTTCACCGCCGGCCCGGACAGGGCGATGATCCGTTCGGGGACGATCCGCCCGGTGAGAAACAGCTGGCCGATGGCGATCACGTCCTGATAGCCGATGTGCCAGACCGTGCGCTTCTGGTCGACCCGCTCGAGAAAATGGATATGGGTCCCGACCAGACCGGCCGGGTGGCAGCCGGAAAACTCACGGACCGTAATCCCTTCTGGAGCCGCGATCTGCGCATCCGGCGCTTGACACAGGTAGACCTTGCCGTTTGTCAGCTTGCGGAGCACCTGCAGCCCCGCCTGAAACCCGGCCGACTGTTCGGCGATCACCACGGCGGGATCCGCCGATAGCGGATTGGTATCGATGGCGGTGACAAACAGCGCCACCGGCCGACTCCCCGGCACCGGAACCTTGCTGTAGGGGCGGGTGCGCAGCGCGGTCCAGAGGCCGGAGTCGAGCAGCCGCTGTTCGACCTCTGCTGCGGTGAGACCATCGAGCTCATCGGCCGCGGTGACCGGAAAGGTTTTCTCTTCACTGCCGCTCACCGCGATCACCAGCGAGAGAAAGGCGCGCCGCTCCCCCCGGTTGATGGCAACCACCGTGCCTGAGGCCGGTGCGGTATAAATAATTTTAGGCTGCTTTTTATCAGAAAAGAGCGGTTGACCGAGAATCACCTGGTCGCCCTCGGCCACCAGCAGAGTCGGCTTCATCTCGTGATAGTCGCTCCCGACCAGAGCGACAAGCGCAACCGCAGGAGCCGCCTCAACCCGCATCGCAGGCGCACCACACAGCGGCAGATCGAGCCCTTTTTTAATCTGGATCATGAAGGAACCTTTGGCTGAAAGATTAAAGGCCACGCAAAACTGACCAGCGGACGTGACGCAGCGCCGTAAAAAGGGCGCGAGGAGCAGATTTCGACTGCAAGTTGCACGTCTAAAAAACTACCACACATTTTTGTCTCCGTCGATTCCTTAACCGCATTGTTCGTGCCCTAAGCAAGACGGCGCTTTATCAACAAATTAATGAGGGACACTCCCAAATGGCGGTAGTTTAAGCCATTACAGCCGTCCCTTTTGTGAAATTTTGTTTGTCGACATCGCGCTTCAATATGGTTCCTGACAAAAGCTTTTTACAGGGATGAGCAGGATAAGCAGGATGAGGTCAAAGTCTGTAACTCCCAGACTCTTTGATGATACAGTTCTCCGATTTTATCCTGTCTATCCTGCATATCCCTGTCAAACTGCTTAAGGCCTTTTGTCTGACGGTGGAGTACAATCAAGAACAGACAAGCGAGGATGGCTTAAGCTAGCGCCATTCGGGAGTGTCCCTATTTCCTATTTCCTATTTCCCACATTCATCGGGTCTTCTCCTTGATGACCTGCCCGGAACTGACAAAGGCCCGCCCCAGGGTAGAGACCATCAGGCATTCGATGATCGGGGCGTTCACCTCTTTGTCGGCCTGCCAGCGAACGATGAAATTGGCGCCGATTCCCCCCTCCTGATCACGCTCTGACAGATAGACATAAGTCGTCTCCAGCGGGGCCAGGGTGATTGCCCGGTCATAGTGCTTTTTGATCAACGTCCCTTTAGTGTCGTAGTAGTCGGCCGTAATCAGCTTAATCGGGTTGTCGAGATCGGTATTGCGGATAACCAGGATGTTGGCCAGATGGATCGGCACCGCTTTCGGGGCGGTAAAGACATTGGAATAGACCGGGACGTAAACCGTCTCGCCTTTGGACAAAAGGTACTCCCCGGCCCGCGCCGACAGCGGGGTTCCGGCGAGAAGCATGGCGCTGACAACGGCAGCCAGCAGGATCCGGGATCGATGCAGGGTCATGGCAACTCCTTGGCGGGATAAAGGGTTTTTGACGTTTTGCCGCTAGATTATACCGTACATTCCTCACTTTATTGCTCCAGAAGAAATCCGGCACACCCTCTTATGATTTTCGACCTATAGCCCAAACCTTTGCTGCCATTATAAATCCAAAAAAAAGGGCTGCCCGATGAGGCAGCCCAGTGCATAGCAACTGTTGCGTATATCTATTTTTTGGTCACCAGGAAAGTGCCATCGGCCTGGTAGGTGACCGTGTTGTCAAGATACTGCAGGTTGTTCTTGTTGGTATATTCGGAATCAAGAATCGCGTAGTAGGCGCTGGCACTCCGGGCGCCGGTGGCGCAGACCAGAACGACGCGACCGGTCGACACCAGCTTGGCCACCGACTCCTTGGCTTTGAAGATGAAGTCCTCGTCGAAGATGTTGATGGCGCCTTTGATGTGCGATTTGGCAAATTCAGCCGGCTCACGCACGTCGACAATCTGCACCTTGCCCTCGGCAATCAACTTTTTCAGCTCATCAGCGGTGATGGCTTCCGGCAGGGCGCCGGCCGGCTTCTCTTTTTTGGCGAAGGCGCCACTGGCCTCACTCCCCCAGAGCGGCAGGCTGGCCGTCTTCCAGGCCGGCTCGCCGGCGGCAAACACCGCAACATTTTTGTAGCCAAGACCAAGCGCCAGAGCCGCCGACTGCGGGCTCAGTTTGCACTCATAACCGCCGCAGTAGAAGATCAACTGGATGTTTTTGTCAGCCGGCAACAGCCCTTTTTTCAGTTCAAACTCGGCCTTCGGCAAGGAGATGGCGCCGGGGATGTGCGCCTGAGTGTATTTTACCGCCGGACGGGAGTCGATGAGCACAAACGGCTCTTTGCCCCCTTCGGTGACCAGCTTCTGCAGGGCCGGCAACTCAATTTCGGAGAAATTGCCCCCCGCTTCCCAGGCCGGCATGCCGGCATAGAAAACCTTGACGTTGCTAAAGCCGTTCTTCATGGCGATGGCAGCCGATTGCGGGCTCAGACCGCAGGTGAGGCCGCCACAATAAAAAATGATCTGCTTCTCCTTGGACAGTTTGTCGAGATTCTGCTCCAGCAGCGGCTTCGGAATACTGATGGCGCCGGGGATATGCGCCTGCTGGAATTTGATCTCCGGACGCGAATCGACCAGGATGAAATTGCCTTCGGCCCCCTTGGCCACCAGCGCCTGGACTTCAGCCAGACTGATGACCAGAGCCGGGTCTTGCGGAACCGGTTGCTCTTTCGGTGCGTCGGCGACCGGCGCCGGTGCCGAACAAGCAAAAAGCAGCGCCGTTGCCAGCAGTGCCAGGGAAAGGTGTCGCAACAGTTTAGACATACTTGCCTCCTTGGTTTGGATACTCTTGTGAGTGTTGGATAATCTTTCCGTTGACAAAAGCAGGTTTCGTGCCGATTTGACCTCATTAATTTCCGACATCAGGGCAAACTGACCGTACAAAATGGCTAAGTTATTCAAAAAACACAATATTATGGTGTCACGATTAATAACCAGAAGGGATGACAGCAACATAAGCCGGGAAGGCAAGGAGGGAGCGCTGGATTATTCTCCGGTGAAATGCCGGACAATACCGGCAAAAACCGTCATCGCTAAAATCAGGACCAGACCAGATCGCGCAGGAGCCGCTCCCCCTCACGACGATCACGCTTGCGCCAGGGGCCGACAATGGCGGCGGTGAGCTGATCGGTAGTCAGCAGCCGGCAGGCAGCGGCCTGCAGATCGGCGCTGGTGAGCCTGGCGGCGGCGGCGAGATCTTCTTCGACACTGTGCTTATAGCCGACCAGTTCTCCCCAACCATAACGGACTGCCATTTCATCGGCATGATCGCGACTGAACTCAAGATCGTAGCTGAAACTGCGCAGACAGCGCTGCAGTTCGTCGACCGGCACCGGTGCGCTGCGCATGGCGCCAAGGATGAGGAGAACTTCGCGCAAACCGGCAATGAAGTTATCAGGATGGAGAGAAAGATCGACACTCAGGCAGCCGGTGTCACCCAACAGATTAAGCCCGGCTTCGACATGGTAGGTCAGGCCAAGCTCCTCACGCAAACGCAGCATCAGGCGTGAGGTCCCCCCCCACGACAGCAGGCGCCGCCAGATGCGCAGGGCAAAGGCATCCGGGTCGGAGCGACCGGGAATGCGTAAGGCGAGCTGGACATTAACCTGGGAACTCGAATCGGCGACCCACACCGACTGCACCCCGCTGGCATTCACCAGCGGCTGGACCGGGGTTGGGGGGGCCGCAGCCTCCCCCTGCCAATCGGCAAACGCGTCTTCCACCGCCTGCCGCGCAGCGGCCGGGTCAAAACTGCCGGCAAAGACGATCACCGTATTGGCCGGGGTGTAGTGCTGGCGGTGCCAGGCCTGCAGGGCGGCAACATCGATACGGCGCAACGAATCGGCGGTGCCGATGGTGGGCTGACTTAAGGTATGCCCCGGCCAGAGCAGCCGACCGGTCAGGGTATCGGGGTTGATCATCACCCCCTTCTCGTTGAGATCTTCGAGAGCCTCTTCGAGAATGATCCGGCGCTCGGTCTCGATGCCGGCAAACAGCGGCCGCAGCAGCAGAGATGCGAACAGACCGGTCCCTTCCACCACGTGATCGGGATGGAAACGGCTGTAATAACAGGTGGTCTCGGCATCGGTCGAGGCATTGGCATTGCCGCCGAGGGCTTCAAAGGCCCGCTCCATGGTCAGAGAATCGGGATAATCGCTGCTGCCACGAAACAACATATGCTCGAGAAAATGAGAGATGCCGGCCACTTCTTCCGGCTCATGCCGACTGCCGACCCCAACGTAACAGGCCACTTCGCACACATGCAGGTGCGGTTGCGGAATACAGACCAGGCGCAGGCCGTTGTCGAGGCTAAAACGGGTGGCAATCATCAGAGGATCGTATCCTGTCGGGTCAAGAGGAAAAACAGTCGTTCATGTTGCCGGCAAAGCAGTGTCAATCAGTAAACAGCTGCTGCAGCAAGGGGGTGAGGACAGCATGACACGGTTGATAACGCCCGGCGTCGAGACGTATCGCCTCTGCGGTCTGGACGTAGCGGGAGCCGTCGAGCTCGGCCTGACCGTTCTGCAGCAGGATGCGCGTCGTCTCCGGCGTCATCTCAAGATGGAACTGCAGGCCGACCACCTGCCCGGCAAAGACAAAGGCCTGTTCGACACAGGCGGCACTCGAAGCCAGACGGGTCGCGCCGGACGGCAGGGAGAAGGTGTCACCATGCCAGTGAAAAACGGTCAGCTGTTCGGGAAAAAGAGCACCGATGGGGGTTGACACCGCACCCGGCGCGCGGTCAATCGGGAACCAGCCGATCTCGCGCCAGCGGTTACGGGTCACGGTCGCGCCGAGAGCGACGGCGACCAGTTGCGCACCGAGACAGATGCCGAGGATCTTTTTCCCGGCGTCGATCGACGCCTTGAGCAATTCCCGTTCCGGTTCAAGCCACGGGTAGAGGTGGCCATCACTCACCCCCATCGGCCCGCCCATCACCACCAGGCCATCCAAATCAGTCAGCGCCGGCAACGCGGCACCTTGATCAAGCCGCACGGTCGTCAGCTGATGGCCGGCCGCCCGCAGGAGAGGCTCAATCGCGCCGGGGCCCTCGAAGGCAACATGCTGCAGGATGGCGATGCGCATAGGGAACGCCCGATCAGCGACTGAGCAGGCGCGCCGCCTCCTTGGCGTGATAGGTGATAATCAGATCGGCACCGGCGCGTTTCATGCCGAGCAGGGTCTCCATCATCACCCGGTCACCGTCGATCCAGCCTTTGGCAGCGGCGGCCTTGATCATGCTGTACTCACCGGAGACGTTGTAGGCGACCAGCGGCAGATCGAAACGCTCCTTGATGTCGCGCAGAATATCGAGGTAGGCCAGGGCCGGTTTGACCATCAGAAAGTCGGCGCACTCCTGCACGTCGAGAGCCGCCTCGCGAAACGCCTCGCGCCGGTTGGCCGGATCCATCTGGTAGGAGCGCCGGTCACCGAACTGTGGCGTGCTCTCGGCGGCATCACGAAACGGGCCGTAGTAGGCGCTGGCATATTTGACCGCGTAGCTCATGATCGGGATATGGACATAACCGTTGGCGTCGAGAACTTCGCGAATCGCCGCCACCCGGCCGTCCATCATGTCGGAAGGGGCAACGATATCGGCCCCGGCGCGGGCATGGGACAATGCCTCGGCGGCGAGCAGTTGCAGGGTGGCGTCGTTGTCGACATCGCCATCCTTGATCACGCCGCAATGGCCGTGGTCGGTGTACTCGCACATGCAGACATCGGTGATAACGGTCAGCTCCGGCACCGCCTGCTTGATGGCACGGATGGTCTCCTGAATGATGCCGGTGTCGCTGTAGGCATCCTGGCCGACGGCGTCCTTGACTTCAGGGATACCGAACAGGATCACCGCCGGGATATTGAGGGCGTGGACCTCTTTCGCCTCGGCGACGATGTGCTCGATCGACTGCTGGTAGATCCCCGGCATCGACACGATCTCTTTCTTGATATTCTTGCCGAAGGCGGAGAACATCGGGTAGATCAGATCGTCGGTACGCAGAAAAGTTTCACGGACCATACGGCGCATAGTGTCGTTGCGGCGCAGGCGGCGGGCACGGTATTCGGGGAAGAACATTTTCACCTCGTAAAAAAAGGTTTCAGGTTTCAGGTTGAAAAAGGTTTCAGGTTTCAGGTTTCAGGTTTCAGGTTTCAGGTTTCAGGTTAAAGCGGTTTCAGGACTTTCCTGATTCCTGATACCTGACACCTGATCCCTTTCTTATGACTCCTCACTCCTCACCCCTCACTCAAAAATGTCTACATTTTTGAAAAAAATGCGATCATCGCTTCAATCATCGCTTCGATGGTCGACTCTTCCGGTTCGATGGCAACGTCGAGCCCGGCCTGCCGCGCGGTTTCGCTGGTCAGCGGACCGATGGAAGCAACCGGGATGGCGGTGGCCAGCGGCAGGTCGTCAGTCCGCAGCAGATCAATAAAGTTGCGCACGGTCGAACTGGCGGTGAAGGTCAGCAGATCGACCCCATCGGCCAGGGCGGTGTGCAGGGCACTTGCCGCACCCGCAGGTGGGGCGCTGCCGTAAGCAGCCGGGGCACACAAATTGGCGCCGGCAGCGGTCAGCTCCAGAACAATCAGATCGCGGGCCAGAGCAGCCTTCGGATAAAGGATTTTCTTGCCGGCAACCTTGTCGCGCAACAGAGCGACCACCCCTTCGGCCCGATAGTCGGTCGGCATCAGATCGGGGCACAAGCCAAACTGCGCCAGCGCCGCAGCGGTCTTGGGACCGACGGTGACCAGAGTGACCCCGGCCAGGGCGCGGGCATCTTTACCGCAATCGGCCAGACGGGCAAAGAAAGCATCGACGGCATTCACCGAGGTCAAAATCAGGTAATCGGTGTCGGCCAGATCGGCAATGGCCGCATCGAGCTCGGCGTAGTCATGCAGCGGGGCGATGGCGATGGTCGGGCAGAGCAGCGGTTCGGCACCAAGCTCGCGCAGACGGGCGGCAAAGTCGGCAGCCTGATCCAGGCTGCGGGTGATCAGAATCCGCTTGCCGAACAGCGGCCGGTTATCGAACCAGCGCAGTTCATTGCGCAGGCGCACCACCTCGCCGACAATAATCACCGCCGGCGGTTTGAAACCGTTTTGCACCACCTGCGCGGCAATGTCGGCCAGGGTGCCAACCAGAGTCTCCTGCGACGGCAGCGTTGCCCAGCGCACCAGTGCTACCGGAGTCGACGCCGGCCGACCATGACTGATCAGTTCGGCGGCGATACGGGCCAGATTGGCCACCCCCATGTAGAAGACCAGAGTACCGCTTCCGGCGCCAAGATGGGCCCAGTCGATATGATCGAGGTCCTTGCTGGCGTCGAGGTGACCGGTGACCATGCTCAGGCTGGTGGTGTAGTCGCGGTGGGTGAGTGGAATCCCGGCGTAGGCGGCGGCGGCGTGGCCGGCGGTGACCCCGGGGACAATCTCGAACGGGATGTTGTGCTGACGCAGGACCTGCGCCTCTTCGCCACCCCGGCCAAAGATAAAGGGGTCGCCCCCCTTGAGGCGCACCACCCGTTTGCCGCTCAGCGCCTGCTCGACCAGCAGGGCGTTGATCTCTTCCTGCGGCCGGTGATGGTGGCCACGGCTCTTGCCGACGTAAATCCGTTCGGCATCAGCAGGGGCTTCTTCCAGCAGCAGCGGGTTAGCCAGGTAGTCGTAAATCACCACCTCGGCAGCGCGCAGGCAGTCACGACCGCGGACAGTGAGAAGTCCGGGGTCGCCGGGTCCGGCGCCGACAAGATGGACGAAACCTGTGGTCAAGAGAGCTCCCGACGTGTCAGACGTCTTCTTTGGCGGAATTGAAGGTTTCGCTGCCGTAGACCTCGTTGAGGATCTTGCCGGCCCCCAGGATAATCAGATCGTCGGCCAGAGCGGTGCCGAGCTTCTCAGCGTCCTTGACGTGACCGGTCAAGGTTTTCTTCAGGCACTTGACACCATCGCAGCTGGCGACCAGACCGGTCAGGGTGAGGATTTCGCCTTCGACCGTACCGTGGCAGGCTATCGGCACCTGACAGCCCCCTTCAAGACGGGCGAGAAAGGCGCGCTCACCGCGCACCGCCCGGTCGGTGGCCGGGTGGTTGAAGAAATCGATCAAGCGATTGATCTCGGTATCGTTTATGCGGCTCTCGATCCCCAGCGCCCCCTGGCCGATGGCCGGGACGGAGAGTTCGGCCGGCAGATACTCGCCGATCTGGGCGGTAAAGCCGAGACGGTGCATACCGGCGGCAGCAAGAATAACGGCGTCGAGGTTCTCCTCGGTCAGTTTACGGATGCGGGTCTCGACGTTGCCACGGATATCGATCATCTGCAGGTCGGGGCGCACGTGCAGCAACTGCGACTTGCGACGCAGGGCACTGGTCCCGATGCGGGCGCCAATGGGCAGATCGAGCCAGGTCTTAACCCCGGGCCGGAGGATGACGATGTCGCGGCAATCCTCCCGCTCGGTGATGCAGTGCAGGGCAAGACCTTCCGGGAAGATGGTCGGCACATCCTTCATCGAGTGCACCGAAATATCGGTCTCGCCGCGCAGCATCGCTTCCTGGAGCTCTTTGGTAAACAGCCCCTTACCACCGACCATGGCCAGCGGCACATCGAGGATCTTGTCGCCCTGAGTCTTGATTTTGGTCAGGGTGACTTCCATATCGGGATAGCGCTTTTCAAGTTCGGACTTGACCCAGTTGGCCTGCCACAGGGCAAGCTGGCTGGCACGGGTGCCGATGCGCAGTCTCTTCATTGCCATAATCTTTACTACTCCTTGAGGGGAAGTTCGTTCAGCCCGTCTTCGGCGCTGGTGTCGCCGGCATCGGGGTCGGGGGGGGTGAGGTCAAACAGGACACGCACGGCATCGACATAGCCATCACAGGCTCTGTCGCCCTTGCACTGTTTGAGCAGGGAGATTGGCTGATGCAGCGCCTTGTTGATGATGGCCGCCGTCATCGCCTCGATCGATTTCCGTTCCTTGTCGCCGAGATGGGAAAAACGGGAGAGGGTCTTCTCCAGCTCATCCTTGCGGATATCTTCAAATTTCTTGCGCAGGGCAACGATGGTCGGGACCACATCAAGGTTGCCGAGCCATTGATGAAACTGGCCGACCTCGGTCTGAACAATCGCCTCGGCCTTCTTCGCCTCTTTATGGCGCTCCTTGAGATTGGCCTGCACCACCTCCTGCAGGTCATCAACATCGTAGAGGTAGATGTTATCGATGTCATTGGCGCGCGGGTCGATATCACGCGGCACGGCGATATCAATCAGAAACATCGGCCGATTTTTCCGCCGCTTGATCACCCCTTCAAGCTGCGGCCGGTCGAGGATGAATCCGGGTGCACCGGTCGAGGTCAGGACAATATCGGCCTGATGCAGATGCTCGACGTAACTGTCAAAGGGGACAGCGCGACCGTTGAATTCGGCGGCGAGCTTCTGCGCACGTTCAAGGGTGCGGTTGGTGACCAGCACCTGGGAAATGCCGTTGTTGACAAAGTGGCGCGCCGCCAGCTCGCACATCTCGCCGGCACCGATGAGCATGACGGTTTTATCGGCGAGGCTGCCAAAGATTTTTCGGGCCAGCTCCACGGCGGCAAAGGAGACCGACACCGCGTTACTGGCAATTTCGGTCTCGGTGCGCACCCGCTTGGCCACCGAAAAGGCTTTGTGCAAAAAGCGGTTCAAAATCAGGCCGACGGTCTTGAACTCGCTGGCGTAACCGTAAGCGGTTTTGATCTGACCGAGGATCTGCGGCTCGCCGATGACCATGGAGTCGAGGCTGGATGCAACGCGAAACACATGGTGGATCGCTTCGCCACCGCAAAGATCGTAGAGATGCGGGTTGAGCTCGTCAGCGGCGATGCCATGATACGCGGCCAGAAACTGCCGCAACTGGGCGCAGGCCCCTTCCGGATCGCGACTGCTGGCGTAAATCTCGACCCGGTTGCAGGTGGAGACGATCACCGCTTCGGCAATCCCCGGTAACGCCACCACCTGCTTCAACGGCTCTTCCATGGCCGTCGGCGCAAAGGCGACGCGTTCGCGGATATTGACCGGGGCGGTCTTGTGACTTAAACCGACAACGAGGATGTTCATCGTGGCAACACCATGGTCTCGCCCTGCATGGCGCGAAAGCTGTGCTCGGTCGAGGTCATCGCATTGACAACGAAAAAGGAGAACAACAGACAGCAGAAGCCGATGATGGCAAAAATCGCCGCACGGCGGCCGCGCCAGCCGATGGTCAACCGGCCATGCAACAGTGCCGCATAAAGAAACCAGGTGAGCAGCGCCCAGGTCTCTTTTGGATCCCAGCGCCAGTAATCACCCCAGGCGGCATTGGCCCAGACGGTGCCTGAGATAATCCCCATGGTCATCAGCGGAAAGCCGAAAGAGAGACACCGGGAGTTGATGTTGTCGAGAATATCGAGTGAGGGGAGGCGAAAGTAAAGGCCGGAAAAATGTTTCCCTTTGAGCATGCGCTCCTGCAGCAGATACATGATACCGGCGACACAGGCCAGGGCAAAAATGGCATAGCCGGCAAAAGCGAGGCTGACATGCACCGGAAACCACCAGCTGTCGAGCAGCGGATTCGGTTCGCGCACCTGCTTCGGCATGGCGCTGCTGACGATCATCAGCACCACCGCAACCGGGCAGACAAAAGCACCGATAATCGCCAACCGGTAACGCAAATCGAACAACAGGTAGATCCCGACCACCGCCCAGGCAAAGAAAGAGTAAGCTTCATGTGGGCTGCTGACTGGAGTCTGGCCGACATCAAACCAGCGCAGGGCCAAAACGACCGTATGCAGCACAAAACCGGCGACCAAAACCCGACGGGCAATGCGCCCGAACAGCTCCCGACGGAAAACCACATCCAGCAGCAACAGTCCGGTCGCAACCAGATAGACCAGCAGGGTGATCTTGAACAGCAGGAGATTGATGCTCATGGCAACCCTTTCGGGAGAGTCAGATCAAGGCTGGCCAAGGTGCAGCCATCCCCGACCAGCCCAGTCAACAGACGGTCGGTGCCGGCAACATCGCCGGCGGCGATGCAGCGCAAAACACCCTGCTCCAGCAGTGCGTGTAAAACCTGCTGATTGTACGTTCCGCTGGCGTCCGTTGTCAACCGTCTGCACCGTAATGCTCCGGATAGTTCAACAAAAAAAGCCCAGGCCGGGTTGAGGTGACCAGCAAGCTCGTCGCGCAACAGCCGGGCGGCAGCCGGACTGGCCCCGTCGGTGGAGACCGCGATGCTCATCCGACCCTGACGCAGCACCGCCGGTAGAAAAAAATCACTACCGACCGGATCATCGGCAATATTGACCAGCAGTCCCCGCTGCCTGGCGGCCTCGGCCACGGCACGGTTGGTCTGCGCACAACCGGTGGCAGCAAAGACCAAAAAAGCGCCGTCGAGATCTTCGTTACGGAACAGACGGCAATGTACCTCCACCGCGACCGGCAACGGCGGCTGATCTATCTGAGCGGCCACAACCACGACCTGAGCCCCGGCCGCCAGCAGTCCACTGGTCTTGCGGCGACCGACCGCGCCGGCGCCAATCACCACGCAGCGGCGTCCGGCCAGCTGCAGCAGCACCGGATAGCCCGGCGCCTGAAGCAGCGCCACCATCGGCTAAAATCCGAACAGGTCGGCTTCGACCAGTTCACAAAGCAAACAGCAAAACAGCACGGATGCTTCTATCCCGCGTGCCGGCGCCAACTGCGGAAAGCAAAACAGATAGTCGTTCTCATCATCGCTGTGATCAGAGCCCAAAAGAACCCGGGCAGTGCGGCAGCCAATGCTGGTGGCACCGGCCAGGGCTTCACGAACACTGGCGCCATGGCGGACATCATCGAACGCGAGGACAATATCGCCGGGGCGGGCAATGGTGCGCAGCTGCCGCAGCAGGTACTGATCGCCGAGGCCATCAGCCGCCAGTGCGGTGGCCAGCGGCGCATTCTGACATAAAGCTATGGCTGGAAGTGCGGGACGGTCTATGGCCACCCGGTGCAAAAACAGGTTGGCCGCCAACGTGGTCACAGCGCCGAAGGTACCACTGCCGAGCAGCAACAGCCGCCCTTCACCGTGAAAAGCCTTGACCACTTCCTGGGTGAGACCCTGCAAGGCGTCCGCATGATTGACCATCAATTCATGAAACAGCTGCTTGTGGTCTTCTGCCGCTTTGACCAACTTGTCGTAAATCATGGTATGACCCCGTATGATGTGTTGTGCTGGCATCATAGGAAGGGGGAGCCGACCCTGTCAAGCAATGCGACACACAAAGGAATTAGAACTTGATTTTTTCGCCTCGTAAACTATGATTGTGCCGTGTTACGTTTTAAACATCCCTACTCGTGAACAAAGGAGAACACATATGGCAAGTGACAAGGTTGTGCAACTGACGGACAGCGCCTTCGAAGCGGAGGTGTTAAAATCCTCGGTGCCGGTCCTGGTCGATTTCTGGGCGTCCTGGTGCGCTCCATGCAAAGCTATCAGCCCGATGGTCGATGCCCTGGCCGACGAGTATGCCGGCAAGATCAAGGTCTGCAAGGTCAATGTTGACGACAACCCCGCAACTCCGGGTCAATACGGCGTACGCGGGATTCCGACCCTGATCCTGTTCAAGGACGGCCAGATTCTCGACCAGGTGGTCGGCGCCGTACCGAAAAACCAGCTGGAAAGCCTGATCAAGAAAGCCCTGTAGAATCAGGCAACAGCAAACTAGTTCGCAAGAAAAGGCCCGATGCGCACCGCATCGGGCCTTTTTATCAGCAAAAAGACGAGAATCCCGTCATCCCTACCCCTTCAGCACCGGCGGCCGCGGAGCGGTTCCGCCCGAGACCCCGCCGGAAACAATAAAACGCATCGCTTCGGTTGGCGAAATCTTCAATGGCGTCACCTGTTCACGGGAGACGATGCACAAATTCCCCGACCAGGCGTAGGAATGGGGTAAATAGACCGCAATCTTCTCCGGCCCGATGCCGAGTTCGGCCAGATCGGTGCGGGTGACAAAACCGAGACGCTCGACGAACGTGCCGATGCTGCCAAGACGGACCAGAACCGGTTGATCGAAGCGTTTCTCCTTGCCGACAAATGCCGACAGCAGATCCTTGATCGCCGAGTAGAGGGTCTTGACCAGCGGTGCGCTGTCGAGCACCCGGTTGAAGGAACGGGTCAACGGCAGAGCGATAAAGGACGAGCCGATGATGCCGAGCAGGGTGATTCCGAGCACCAGGACCAGAAGCCCCAGACCGGGAACAACGCCGTAGGTGGGGAGATACTTGCCGAAGGTCCGTAGCAGCAGGCCGTCGATAAACTGAAACAGCTGGACGATGACATAAACCGTGACTGCAGCCGGTACGACAAACAGCAGGCCGCGCAAAAAGGCGCCGGTAAAGGTACTGACAATGCGTTTCATCTGGAATGGTCTCACATAACGGGTGAATGTGGCGGACGCCCCAAAACGGGGCGACAACTTTTATCAGGATGCGGCAGCGTCGCGCAAGCGCCGATAAATCTCGCGGTAGGCCTTTTTGTCACCGCCAGCATGAACCGAACGCGCCAACCCGGCCAGTTTTTCTGCATCAACCTGCGGAAACGCTGTCCGCACTTCACTCAGCGCCTCCGCATAGCTTTTCTGGTCACAGAGCCGATCACGTAACTGCTCGAGCTGATGAAAGGCCTCGGTCTGATGCTGATGCGTTGCCTGACTGCCGTCGACGAAGGCCTGCAGGAGAGCGCAAGTCTCTTCGTCGTGGCGCAGCAGGGCGGCAAAATGCTTGATCTGCCGCTTGCGTGAACTGTGACCACCGGTGCTGCGCGCCACCCCCAGTTCGCGGCGCAGATCGCCATCCAGGGGGAGTCGACCATACTCCGCCTCAGACAGATCGACCAGGATCTTGGCCAACTCCTCGATCGCCGTCGCCGCCCGCTTGGCAGCGCTGCGGCCACGCCCTTCCTGCTCATACTCTTCCCAATGTGCCATTAACTTCTCCTGCGGCTGTCGAGCAGCAGCGTAACCGGTCCGTCATTAACCAGGTGAACAGCCATATCGGCCTGAAAAATACCCGTCGCCACCGTTAACCCTCTGGCAATCAGGGCCGCGGTATAGGCGGCATAAAGCCGGGCCGCCTCAACCGGCGGCGCTGCCGCGGAAAAACCGGGACGACGTCCCTTGCTGCAGTCGGCGAGCAAGGTGAATTGTGAAACGGCAAGGATCGCGCCGCCAATGTCGGCAACAGACAGATTCATCTTGCCGGCGTCATCCTCAAACACCCGCAGTCCGACGGTTTTTTCGACCAACCAGTCAAGATCGTGCTCGGTATCGCCCTGCTCGACACCGAGCAGCACCAGCAGGCCGGGGCCGATCGCCCCAACGGTCTGGTCATCGACTACAACATGGGCCGAAGTGACTCGTTGCAAAACTGCACGCATATGCAAAACCTTTTTTAAAGCTTGTCACCACGAAGAACTGAATGCAAAAAGCGAATTGGACGCAGATCAAATCTGATAAATTCTGATTTTAAACCCAGAATCTCTGGTTCAGTCTTGGCCCCATGACTTATCTGCGTTCATCAGATTTTATCTGCGTCCAAAATATCTTTGCCTTGATTTTCCTTCGTGTTCTTCGTGCCTTCGTGGTGAAAAAAGCCTTTGCCTAAACTTCGCCCGCCAACGCCCGCAACACGCCGATGTTCCGCTTGTCGGCGTTATCGTCTTCACCCTTTGGCGTCTCAAGAATCTTCGGCACATTTTTGAAGCGCTCATCCTGCATCAGACAGCGCAGTCCGTTAAGCCCCAGCGCCCCGTCGCCGAGCTGCTCGTGACGATCGACGCGCGAGGCGAGCCCTTTTTTGCTGTCGTTGACATGGAAGGCGCGGATCTTCTCAACCCCGACCAGACGGTCGAAGTCGGTCATGACCTCGGCATAACCGGCCGCCGTGGTCAGATCGTAGCCGGCGGCCAGAGCATGACAGGTATCGAAACAGACCCCGAAGCGCTCTGCGGGGAGGGGCTCAAGGATGGCGGCGAGATGTTCAAAACTCCAGCCGAGGGCCGTCCCCTGGCCGGCGGTGTTCTCGACCAGAATCGTCACCTCAGGCGGGGCATCGACCAGAATCTCCTGGAAAGCGGCGACAATCCGGGCGATCCCGGCCGCGTCACCGGCGCCGAGATGATTCCCGGGATGCATGACCAGACCAGTAATCCCGAGCAGGGCGCAGCGCTGCAGTTCATCGGCAAAGGCGGCCTTCGATTTTGCCCAGTTCTCGGGATCGGTCGCCGCGAGGTTGATCAGGTAGGTGTCGTGGGCGATCACCGGGCCGATGGGACTGCGTGCCCAGGCGTCGCGAAAGGCCTGTGCCTCTTCAGCGCTGATCGGTTTGCCGCGCCATTGGCTGGCGTTTTTGGTAAAGACCTGCATCGCCGTGCAGCCGACCGCCTCGCCGCGGCCAAAGGCCAGGGCGAGGCCGCCGCTGATCGACATATGGGCACCGATAGGTTGCATACAGTTAACTCCAGAACAAGTAAAAGACAAAGGCAATTGGACGCGGATCAAATCTGATTTTCACGGATCAGGCCAAATCCAAATCATTTACGATTTAGGTTTAATCCGCGTCAATCTGCGAAATCTGCGGCCAATAAAGCTTTAAAACCCACCGGCAATGGCATCGGCTGCCGCCGCAGCGGAATCGACCTGCAGGTCGAAACCGGGCACCGTCTCGCCGCTGGCCACCAGCACCGTCCGCATCCCCAACTCACCGGCCTGCTTCAGGTTCTCAGCCGAGTCCTCAACCATCACGCAGCGTTCTGCCGGCAGTCCCAGAGACTGTAGCACACCGCGATAGGGCTCGGGGTTCGGTTTCGGTTGGTAATCGGCAATACGGATGTCGAAAATGTCGTTGAAACGATCAGCGATACCGAGCGCCTGCAACACCCGCTCGGCGTGCTGGCGCGAACCGTTGGTAAAGACAAAGCAGGGTGCATACAGGGCGGTGAGACTTTTACGCAAAGCGGCATCGGCAGTCAGGCGACTGGTCACGTCAACATCATGCACATAGTGCAGGTAATCTTCCGGATCGATCCCATGATGGCGGATCAGCCCCTGCAAGGTGGCACCATAATCACGCCAGTAACGGCGGCGCAGCCCGTCAACCTGATCGGGCGGAATCGCCACGATCTCGCGCATGAAATGGTTGATACGGACATCGATCAACGAAAAGAGATCGCATTGTGCCGGGTAGAGGGTATTGTCGAGATCAAACAGGATCGCCTGCATGGTTGATTGCCTTGGACTCAAACGCCGAGGGTCTGACGCAGGGCGGCGACCGTCCTGGCCAGCGTCGCGGCGTCGAGGTGCTGCTCGGTGTGAGGTTCGCTCCAGATCGGCCGCGGCCACAAGGGATCGTCGCTAAAGCGCGGCACCAGGTGCCAGTGCATGTGCGGCACCATGTTGCCAAGCAGCTCATAGTTGATCTTGGTCGGCTGGTACAGATTGAACAGTGCTTCGGCTACCTTGTTGACTTCATCGATCAGCTCATGGCGCACCGTCGCTTCGAGATGGAACAGCTCGGTGACGTGCGCCTTGGCAAAGACAAAGGTGTAGCCGGGAAAAAACTGGTCACGGTTGAGCTGCACGTAGCAGTGTTTCAGTTCGGAAACTTGCAGATCAGGATGTTCCTGCCAGCGGCGGCACATCAGACAATCGGTCATGACGGATCGTACTCCCCGCTGAAGACTTCGACCGCCGGGCCGGTCAGCAGCACTTCGCCGGCTTCACACCATTCGAGAAACAGGTCACCGCCGCGCAGACGGTTGACCAGGCTGCGCTCAGTGCGACCGGTGAGGACACCGGCAACCGTCACCGCCGAGGCGCCGGTGCCGCAGGCCAGAGTTTCACCGGCACCGCGCTCCCAGGTGCGTTGGCGCACTTCAGTCGGTGAGAGCACCTCGACAAATTCGACGTTGATCCGCTTGGGGAACACCGGATGGTTCTCAATCAGCGGACCATAGGTGGCGACCGGGAAGCTCTCGACATCATCAACGTAAATGACACAATGCGGATTACCCATCGACACACAGGTGACGGCAAAGGTGCGATCGAGCACCGTCAGGGGATGATTGACCACCATGCCATCGGCAACGAGCGTGGTCGGAATCTCCTCGGCCATCAAGCGTGGCGGCCCCATGTTGACCCGCACCCGCTCGACTTTGCCGTTGTCAGCCAAGAACAGCTGCAACGGCAAAACGCCGGCACCGGTTTCAATCCGGATCTCGCTGCCTGTAACCAGACCATGGTCATAAGCGTACTTGGCGACACAGCGCACGCCGTTGCCGCACATCTCCGCCTCGCTGCCATCGGCGTTATACATCCGCATTCGGACATCGGCGACAGTGGACGGCAGAATCAGGATCAAGCCATCGGAACCGATACCGAAATTGCGGTCACTGACCTTTTTTGCCAGCGCTGCCGGGTCGGCCACCGGCTCGTTGAAACCGTTTATATAAACGTAATCGTTACCGGCTCCGTGCATCTTGGTAAATTTCATTTCTATCTCCGCGCCATGAATCAGGGTATTATAGAAGCAAATCGAAAAGGGTGCCAAGGAAAAGCGCCGGGACTTGACAGACCGGTCTGGTCACTGTATCTATCCGCCGTGCCCGCAACCCCTCATCCCAAGGAGATCCTTCATGCGCCAACGCCTTTCGTATCTACTGGCATCGCTGGTCCTGCTGACCCTGCTGGCGACCCCTGCTGCTGCCGACGAGTTCAGTCTGGTCATCAGCGATGTCAACTCCTATTTCAGCCTGCACCATAACGATTTCCGGGTGCAGATGGCCGCCGAGTTCGGCATCCCGGTCAGCCGGGTCGACAGCCTGATCATCTCCGTCGGTTCGGCCGGTGACGCCTATTTGTGCCTGAAAACCAGTCGCAGCAGCGGACGCAGTCTCGACGATGTCACCCACGCCTGGGACAAGCACCATAAACGCGGCTGGGGGGTCATCGCCCAGGAGCTCGGCATCAAACCGGGCAGCGCCGATTTTCACGATCTCAAACGTCACAAACTTGGACGCAAAGATCACAAGCGCGAACAGCACGGCGATGAAGACGATAGCCACAGCAAAAAGAATAAGGACAAGAGCAAGAAAAAAGACAAGCACGACGACTGATATGACTTAAACACGATAAAGGACAAACACGATGGCTTTTTTCCTGACAACAAAAGTCTGGCAGACCGGTGCCCTGGAATGGTGGGGGATGCTCGACGGGGAGGATGTCTACCTCGGCAGCCGCGAGTTCCCCTTGCCACCGGAAGAGGGGGATGAATGGCACGTTCGTTCCACCGGCGACAAATTCCGCATTGAAAAGGGTGAAATCATCCGGACCGGAAACGAGACAATCGTTCCGATGCCCTGGGAAGCCTGAAGGTCATGACCCTGAATATTGTCCAGATACCGGCCGGCGCAGGGAGTAATTTTGCCTATCTGGTCTTCTGCCCGCAACGGCTGCGAGGTGTCGCCATTGACCCGTCGTTTGCTGCCGACGCAGTTCTTTCTGCGGCGGCGGAGCGTGGCGTCCAGATCGAAGTCGTTGCCAACACCCACGGCCACCATGACCACACTGCCGGCAACGCCGTTCTGCTGGCCGCCACCGGTGCCAAACTGGCAGCTCATCGGTCCGATATCCCCAGCGCTGACCTCCCGCTCATCGAAGGGAGCCTGCTGCCGGTCGGTGACAGCCAGATCGACGTGCTGCACACGCCGGGGCATACCCCCGGCGGCCTGGTCTTTGTCACGGACACGGCGGTGATCACCGGCGACACCCTGTTTGTCACCCGCTGCGGCCGCGCCGATCTGGCCGGCAGCGATGTCAATCAGCTCTATGACAGCCTGCAACGCCTGAAACAGTTGCCGCCTGCAACCCTCGTCTACCCCGGCCACGACTACGGGCCGCGCCCGGTCTCAACCATCGGTGACGAATGCCACACCAATCCCTATCTGCTCTGCGCTGATCGTGAAAGCTTTATCCACTTACGTCTGAGCTGACCATCGGAACGAAATAAACCCCGGCCCTACAGATAAGAGGCCGGGGTTTATTTTTGTAACGTGTTGATAAAAGCAGGAACGTTTATTTCTCTTCGTCGAAATTAAACGTATCATCATTGTCAAAAGAGAAGGCATCGTCTTCGCTTTCGGCAAAATCGGCGTTGGATTCATCCAGCACGAACCCGTCATCACTCCCCGCTGCCGTCTCCGCCTGATCCTCCATAAAATCGAAGCCGAAACTGTCATCAGCTGCAGCCGGCTCGACATCGTCAGGCAGCACTGTCGAACTGGTGGCAAACAGCAACGAGCGCAGGTTATGCTTGGATTTGTGCTCTCTTAAATCCTTGCCGCATTTCGTACACGTATCCTGATGATCAAAGCTGGTGTAGTTGCATTTCGGGCATTTCATCGCGAAACCTCCATTTTGCTACCGAGGGCACAAGTGTTAGCGGACACCAAAATCTCCATAAACATACTGCAAAATTGCCGAAACTGCAAAGCCTGCTGTTTCACTGCGCAAAATTCGGGGGCCAAGATGCACCGGTTGAAAGCCGGCAGCAACCGCCGCCGTCGCTTCGTCGGCGGAAAAACCGCCCTCTGGCCCAACCAGAAGGGCCACATCGCGCGGCCGGTTTTGCGGTAAAGCCGTCGCCAGGGGCTGGCTCCCCTCTTCCCAGAGCATCAGGCGCAGTTCCTCGCCGGTGGTAGCCAGCGCCGAAGCCAGGGGCTGCGGCGCAGCACAGGACGGCAACAACGGCCGTCGACTTTGCCGGGCGGCTTCGGCAATAATCCGCTGCCAGCGCTGCAAGCGTTTTTCGTCACGGCCGGTCGCCGGTGCCGGGATGCTGCGCTGCGACCAGACCGGAGTAAAAGCAGAAATGCCAAGCTCGGTCCCTTTTTGCAGGATCAGATCAAAACGATCCCCCTTCGGCACTCCTTGCAACAAACGCACCGGCAGGGCCGTTTCTGTTTCGGTCCAGCGGTTGTCGATGACCGCCCGCCCGCCTTGTGGCGTGAGGTCAGTTAAATGACACTGATAATGACCGCCACAGCCATCCAGCAACAAGACTTCAACCCCGACGGCCAGACGCAGTACGCTGCGCAGGTGATGAACCAGCTCGGTCGGCAGATTGACGAATTCGTCCCCCACGCCAGCCGGCGGGACAAAGAAGCGCCGCGCCACCCTAGATCGGCCGCCGATAGTGCAGACAGCACCAATCAGCATCATAAAACACGTCAGGCCCAATCAGCGCCAGAGGGGCAAAACCACACCGGACCAGATCTTCCTTCTCACGCAAAATGCCGGAGAGCAGCAGTGAGCCGCCCGGCGCCAGATGCGTCAGCAGATGCGGTGCCAGACGGACATTCTCCTCGGCAAGGATATTGGCGATGACCACATCGTATTCACCGGTCAGCGCCTCAAGCGGGGCATCGGTAATCTCTATGCGGCCGGCAACGTTATTGAGCGCTGCATTTTCCCGCGCCACCACGCAGGCGTCCGGATCGATGTCATTGGCAACCACGGTCGTGGCACCAAGACGAACCGCCGCAATGGCGAGAATCCCCGATCCGGTGCCAACATCCAGCAGCCGCGCCCGGGGGGCTTCATCAAACAGCTCAGCCAGAGCCTGCAGGCAAAGACGGGTGGTTTCATGACTTCCGGTGCCAAAAGCCATCCCCGGATCGAGATTGACAATGACATCGCCGGGCTGAGCCACAAACTCCTCCCAGGTCGGCTTGACCACGAGTCGGCGTCCGAAACGACTGGCAGTGAAGTGCTGCTTCCACCCTTCGGCCCAATCCTGCTGAGCGACAGAACTCACCTCGGGCAACTCCGGAATCCAGCCGGGAACCAGAGGGGGCAATGCGGCCAACTGCAACTGCACCCGGCGACAAAGTGCGGCCGGATCATCGACTGGCGGATAATAGAAGCGGACCCGGTAGCAGTCGGGGGTGTCGGCGTCAGGATCAGGCAGGACGAAGGTGTCGAGAAGGCGCTCTTCGACATTAGCGCCGAGACAATCACCGGCACAGAGTTCGTCAACGGCCAGATCGGTCAAGGCCGCGGGGATCGATATCGAGAGTTCGAGCCAGTGTTTTTCCATAGGTGATTGTTTAGCAGAGAGACTGCCGCAAAAGCAATAAAAACCAGCAATAAATCCTTGACAAACTCAAATTGTCGGGGCATAACCTATAAGAACTTTAATTAAAATATACGCCCTAGACGGCTCTAAGGTTGGGGTGATGGCAGGTCAGCGAGCATGAGCGAACAGCAGACCCTTTTTCTCCTTTCCGACGGTACCGGCGAGACCGCAGAGAGGATGGCTATGGCGGCGCTCTCCCAGTTCCGCAACCGGGACATCCGCCTCAAGCGCGTCAGTCACGTTCAAACCAAAACCGCTGCCTACGAAGTGCTCGACGAAGCACTTAAAGCCAATGGGCTGGTGGTTTTTACCATCGTTAATCGTGAGTTGGCGCAGATCGTTCAAGACGAATGCAGCTCCCTCGGCCTCCCCTGCATCGATCTGATTACGCCACTTTTGATCAAGATGTCCGAGTTTATCGGGCGCGATCCGGGGGAGACACCTGATTTGCTGCACGGGGTCAATGAGGCTTATTTCCGCCGGGTGGAGGCCCTTGAGTTCACCATCAAGCATGACGACGGCCAGGATGTCCGCTATCTGGAACGTGCCGACATTGTCCTTGCTGGCATCTCACGCACCAGCAAGACGCCACTTTCGGTCTATCTGGCGCACCGCGGCTGGAAAGTTGCCAACGTCCCGCTGGTTTTCGGGATTGAGCCGCCGGCAGAACTTTTTGCCCTGCCCAAAGAGCGTGTCGCCGGTCTGGTGATCGACCCGCAACGTCTGGCTGAATTACGCGCCGCACGACTGCGCAATCTTGGACAGGATCCAAAGCTGGCTTACGCCGATTACGAAAAGATCGAAGACGAGCTCAAATTTTCGAAAAAACTTTTCCGCCGCCAGGGCTGGGCCGTTATAGATGTGACTGGCAAGGCGGTCGAAGAAACCGCCAATGAGGTTCTGGTTCGCCTCAACCTCAAGTAAACATAAATTGCGACATGTACGGCAAGGATGCCTGCTTTTTCGCATACATTCCATAGGAGGAGAACGATGATGCGGATTCTGGTTGTTGAAGACGAAAAGAAAGTGGCCAGTTTTATTAAACGCGGACTCGAGGAAGAGGGCTATGAAGTCGATCTCGCCGCCGATGGCGCCCAAGGGTTGGACATGATCAAGGGTGGGAGCTATTCCCTGATCCTGATGGACCTGATGCTGCCAAAGCTGGACGGGCTTCAGGTTATCCGCCAGATGCGTGATCTCGACATCCGCACCCCGGTCTTGTGCCTGACCGCCAAGGACAAGGTTGATGACGTTGTCGCTGGCCTCGATTCGGGCAGCGACGATTATCTGGCCAAACCGTTTGCCTTCGCCGAGCTCCTCGCCCGGGTCAGGGCGCTGATCCGTCGCGGCACTGCCGACCGTGGGGCCGAGTTGACTTTTTCCGACCTGCGCCTCGACCCGGTGACGCACAAAGTCTGGCGCTCCGACAAAGAGATCGACTTGACCTCAAAGGAGTATGCGCTGCTCGAATATATGATGCGCAACCCGAACCAGACCTTGACCAGAAGCATGATTGCCGAGCACGTCTGGGACTACACTTTTGACTCGTTCACCAACATTATCGATGTCTATGTCAATTATCTGCGCAAGAAGATTGACCGCGACTTCGACAAAAAATTGATTCATACCGTACGCGGAGTCGGCTACGTTCTAAAAGAGGACGACTGAATTGTTTTCCCGCTCCGTCCGCCTGCGCATGACCACATGGTACTGCCTGACCCTGGCGGCGGTGCTGGCGGCGGTCAGCCTGTTCTGGTATGTCGCGTTGTCAAACAACCTTCTGCTGCACCTCGACGAGGGGCTGCAGGAGACAGCGCGTACCGCCGAGCTTGGGCATGTTTATGAACAACAGATTCTGGTGCCGGAACAGGCCTGCTCCATTCTTGAACTCTACAGTTACACTCAGGACTGGTCGGCATCTCTGCAATTACGCGCTCCGAACGGTGATGTCGCCTGCCAGATCATGGGCGATGTAACCTTTAATATACCCTACAGTGCCGATGCTCGCCGACAGGTGCGCATCGGCACTCCGCTTTTCGAAACATTACCGACTGAGACCATCGAAGCCCGCATCCTTACCGAGCCGGTCTTCCGTGATGGCCGCCTCGCCTGGATCATCCAGGTCGGCATCAGCGTTGAACAGGTCAATCACACCCTCGACGATCTGCGCACCACATCCCTGTTCATCACCCCGCTGGTCATTTTGCTCCTGAGTGCCAGCGGCTGGCTCCTCGCAGGCCGGGTGCTCAATCCGGTGGTCAACATCACCGAAACCGCCCAGCGCATCACTGCCGAAAAACTTAACCGTCGTCTACCGGTCTCGGCCCACGATGACGAGTTCAACCGCCTGTCCCGCACCATCAACTCCATGCTTGGCCGGCTTGAAGAATCGTTCCGCCGCATTCGCCAGTTTTCCGGCGATGCCTCGCACGAACTGCGTACGCCACTGGCCATTATCAAGGGTGAAACCGAAGTCGCCCTGCGCTGGGCAAAAAGTGAAGAGGAGTTACGCCAGACCCTCGAATCGAACCTCGAAGAGATCAATATCATGGAGCGCATCGTCACCGATCTGCTCTCTCTGGCCCGCAGCGATGCCGGAGAGATGCGCCTCAATATCAACGAGTTCAGCCTCAGTGACCTGCTGCAGGACATTTACATGCATGCCCGCACCCTGGCTGAGCGCGACAAGCATGAAGTTCACCTGCACCTGCTGGTCGATTCCGAAATCCGCATTCACGGCGACCAGATCCAGGTCTACCGCCTGCTGCTCAATATCGTCAACAACGCCATCAAATATACCCCGGCCGGCGGCGCCATCGACATCACCATGCAATTGCGCCATAACAACCGTGCCCTGATTACAATCAGCGACAACGGCGTCGGCATTGACGAAGAGCATCTGCCGCATATTTTTGAACGCTTTTACCGCGTCGATGCCTCCCGTAACCGCGACCAGGGGGGGACCGGACTCGGACTCGCCATCGTCAAGGCCATCGTTGCCGCCCACAGCGGTGAACTCACCGTCACCTCCAGCATTGGTAAAGGAACCACCTTCGCCATTACCCTCCCCCTCGAAGGACCTCAGGGCTAATCCCCCCTTGACAGCTCCTGTGCCGGTGCTTAAATAGTTTCCTGAAAAGGGAACCCGATCAACTGTTTGTCGCCTTTGGTGAATGAACTCAGTTGTGTATCGATGCCAAGAAGGAGCCGATCATGCCATTGCCCCGTAAAAAGTCCCTCGTGCTGGCCGCCTTTGCTCTCCTGCTGTTCGCAGCACCGCGGATAGAGGCTGCCCTGCCCGAGTTTGTCGATCTTGCCCGCGAACTGAAACCGGCCGTCGTCAACATCAGCACCTCAAAAACGGTAAAAAGCCAGCGGCCCGGTTTGCCATTTAACGGCCCTGGCAGTGAGCAATTCAATGATTTTTTTAACCGCTTCTTTCAAGGACGGCCTGATGTACCGCGTCAATCGACATCGTTGGGCTCAGGCTTTATTGTCGATGGCGAAGGGCACATCCTGACCAACGCTCATGTCGTCGAGGGGGCCGACGAAATCACCGTGACCCTCGCCGATGAACGCACCTTGAAAGCGAGTGTCATCGGTACCGACAGCAAACTCGATCTGGCGTTGCTACGCATTGAGGAGAACGGCAAACTGCCGTCGGTACGCCTCGGGAATAGTGATGCCTTGCAGGTCGGGGAGTGGGTCCTGGCCATCGGCAACCCGTTCGGGCTTGAACAGACCGTGACCGCCGGGATTGTCTCCGCCAAAGGGCGCGTCATCGGTGCCGGCCCCTACGACGACTTTATCCAGACGGATGCCTCCATCAATCCCGGCAATTCCGGTGGGCCACTGTTCAACACCAAGGGGGAAGTCGTCGGCATCAATACCGCCATAATTGCCCAGGGCCAGGGGATCGGCTTCGCCATCCCGATCAACGTCGCCCGGGACGTCCTCGAACAGCTGAAAAAAACCGGCCACGTCACCCGTGGCTGGCTCGGCGTATCGATTCAGGTCTTGACTGCAGAGCTGGCCGATTCTTACGGACTGAAAGAGACCGACGGTGCACTGATCACCGAAGTCTTTGCTGACTCGCCTGCGGAAAAAGCCGGCCTTAAGCGTGGAGACATCATCACCGCTTTCAATGATGCACCGATTCGCCATGTCCGCGATCTGCCCCGTCTGGTCGCCGCCACTGAGGTCGGGGGGAAAGCTTCCGTCACCGTCCTGCGCAAAGGCAAAAAACAGGTCATTCCCGTCACCGTTGGTCAGATGGACGCCGATGAAACCCCGGTCGCGACCGGTGATGTCAAATCTGGCAGCACCTACGGCCTGACCGTTTCGGAAATCACCCCGGAACTCGCCAATCGTTACGATCTCAGCGCCGGCCAGGGCGTTTTGATTACCGGCATCAACCCTGGCTCACCAGCAGCTGCTGCCAATTTGCGCGCCGGCGATGTCCTGCTTGAAGTCAACGACACCCCGGTCAATTCGCCGGCTGCTCTGCGCAAAGTATTGAAAGCAGCGAAGGCCGACAGCGCCGTGCGCCTGCTGGCCAAGCGGGGTGATCAAGTGCTCTACACCGCTTTCCGCATCAGCGGCAAGGAGTGAAACAAACTTCTATAGGCCGTGTTGGCCACCAAGGCACCAAGGCGCGAAGAAAAACAAACTGAAAGGGTTGACGCAGAGGCGCGGAGGCGCGGAGAAAATCTTGTCTTTTGCAGATCAGAAAACCAGACGTTTTGAGTTTTTCTCCGCACCTAGGTGACCAACCTTTGTTTGGGTTATAAGCCCGAATTTAAACCTGAAAATCATGGGCTGATCAAAAGGCCCCGGATGCAAGGCGCCTGCAGTTTAAGGAGTGAGGCGTAGCGGTAGCTACGTCGCAGCGACGCAAACAAGGGCAACACCGCAGACGGGACCTTTTCATCTGCCCTCAGCAGACGCAGTATATGGGGGCGTTTCACCGTCCGCAACTGTGCAAATGGACAGTGACGGACGCTGCCACCTATGCTACGGTCGCCGCATGAAACTGACCCTCCGTCATCAAATTCTGCTGGCTCCGGCCGTGGTCTTGCTGCTGCTCGCGCTGCTGCTCGGCTTCATGCAGTACAACTACTGGGACATGACCCAGAAACGGCAGCAGATCCGTCGCCTCGGCACCGTCTTCATTGCCCTGGCCGAAGCCGACATGGCGGCTCAACGCATCTACCGCCACTCGGTTCTGCTCAGTCGCGACCCCCTCCCTAATGTCGTTCATATCAACGAACTCCGCCTCCTGTTCGAGCATCTCGACGCCGCCCGCGCCAAGATTCTCGACAATCTCAGCCTGAGCAAAGAGGAGCGCCAACGGTTTAACGCCGTCGTTGCCCGCCTCAATCCCGAAAACGGTTTTGACGCCGAGCGCTTTGTCGAAGCGATCAGTGATCTGCGGCCGCTCTTCGTCGGTCTTGCCGAGCAGATGCAGAATAAACGGGCCAAACTGACCATGGTCAACGCCGACGACATTGATGATCTGGTGGCGGAAACCACTCTGGTCTCGATCTTCGTCCTCGGAGCCGCCATCGGATTCGGCCTGCTGCTGTCGCTGACCTTCGCCCGCCATATCCTGCGCCGCATCCAGAGCCTGTCAGAGAGTGCCCGACGCATCGCCGGCGGCGACCTCACTCCGCCGGAGGCCCCGAGCGAAGTCGGTGACGAAATTGATGAGCTGACCCTGTCGATCAGCCGGATGGCCGAAAAGCTGATCCGGGTGGTCAGTGCCGAGAAACTGCTCGAAGGGGCGGAGGAAGAGCGCCGACGCATCGCCATGGATCTCCACGATCAGACTCTGGCCGATCTGGCGGCGGTCAAGCGTGGCGTCGAGAGCTTGCAGCGACAGCCGGAATGTGCTGTTGCCGCCGGTGCCCTCGATAACGACCTGCAACGGGCCATCGACAACCTGCGCGAAGTGATGGACAACCTGCATCCGCAGACCCTCGACATCCTTGGTCTGGGTCCCGCCATCGAATCACACCTGGAGCGCCACTACAGTCGCGACAACTTGCCGGTCTACCACTTTTTACAAACCGCCCGCGCCGAACGTGCCGAGCTGCCTCGCACCACCAGCCTCGCCCTGTTTCGCATCGCCACCGAAACCGTGCACAATGTCGTCCGTCACGCCCGCGCCAATCGCTACGAGATTCTACTCGATGTCGTTGACGACTGCTATCTGGTCTCGGTCGAGGACAACGGTCGCGGCTTCGATTTCGACAGCGCCTTTGACAGCGGCCACCGCGGCCTGCACAATATCCGCGAACGTGCCCGCGCCCTCGGTGCCAAAGTGGCGTGGAAGGCCTCACGCTACTCCAGCGGCACCCGCTTTGAACTGGCATTGCCTCTGGCGCCCACTAAAAAGGAGACCTGATTCGAATGGCCGAGCGCTATGAAATCATCATCGCTGAGGACAACCTGAAAGACTTCGAATTCCTCGAGCAACTCCTGACCGACTGGGTGCCAAAACCGACCGTCTCCCGGGCGCCGAACGGCCTGCAGGCCTTCGAACTTGCCCTGCGCCTCGACACGCCCCTGGTGATCAGCGACATCCAGATGCCGGAGCTCAACGGCATCGAGTTTGCCCGCCGTCTCTGGGAGCGCAAGCCGACGGCGCGCATCGTCTTCTGGAGCCAGTTCAAGGACGAGATGTATGTCCGCTCCCTGCTCAAAATCGTGCCGCCGGAGACCGTCTACGGCTACATCCTCAAGTCGAACACCAAAGAGCGCATCGACTCGGCGATCCGCACCGTGCTGGTGGACGAGCAGTGCTGGATCGATCCGGAAGTCCGTAAAGTTCAGGGTTTAACCGGCCACAGCCAGACCTCGTTGTCCGATATCGAATACGAAGCTCTGGTCGACATCTCCCTCGGCCTCACCGACAATCTCATCGCCCAGCGTCGCTACCTGTCACGCCGCGGCGTGCAGAGCCGCCTCAACTCCCTCTACAACAAACTCGGCCTCGACCAGGAACAATTTCACAGCGAAAAAGCCGGCGAGGGGCTCAACCTGCGTAACCGTGCCGTCGCCGTCGCCCTGCGCCGTGGCCTGATCAATCCGTTTGAGATGGAGAAGGAAGAGCGCGAGTTTCAAAACTGGCTGGTCCGCTACAACCGTAATAACAGCTGATTTTTTGACGCAGAGGCGCGGAGGCGCAGAGAAAACCATTAAAGTCTCTTTGCTTATACCCAGGCCTTATGTGCTTATAACAGAATCCGCTTCTGGTCTGATTTTCTCAGCGTCTCAGCGCCTCGGCGTCAATACAGCCTTTACCTGGCCCTTTCTGGTGCCTTACTGACTTGGTGGCACATACGCCCTGGATCAACCAACGAAAGCAATCAACTGATGCTTGAGCCCACCACCCTCGCCAACGTCAGCCCGCATACCGTTAACCTGCCCCGTGCCGCGCTACGCGACATGCTGCGCCTGCAGCGCACCCTGGAACAGCTGTCCCGCCTCCCCGGCTACCGCCGCCTGCTGCACGACCAGCTACCCGAAACCGCCCGTTTCGACCCCGGCACCGCCTCGGTGCTGATGGGCTACGATTTCCACCTCACCGACGCTGGCCCGCGCCTGATCGAAGTCAACACCAATGCCGGCGGCGGCCTCTTCGCCCTGCAGGCGGCACTCGGCGCCGAACCGCAACTCCCGGCCCGGCTTGAGCAGCGCCTGCGCGCCATGTTCAGTGCAGCGCTGCCGGCTAACCGGATGCCACAGCGACTGGTGGTTCTCGATGACAATCCGCAGGAGCAGTTCCTTTATCCGGAGATGCAGGCCTTTGCCCGCCGGTTCGAAAGCTGGGGCATCGCCACCAGCATTGTCGGACCGCAACAACTCGTTGCCGATAAAGACGGCGTTTTTCTCGACGGCGCGCCGGTCGATCTGATCTACAACCGCCACTGCGATTTCTACCTCGAAACCGAACCGCTGGCCGGCATCCGCGCCGCCTGGCTTGCCGGTACCGTCAGTCTCAGTCCGCACCCCGCCGCCTACGGCCTGCTGGCCGACAAACGACGACTATGCCTGTTCAGTAACGAAGAACAGTTGGCGGCAGTCGGCCTCGACGCAGCCGGCATCGCCCTGCTGCAACGACTGGTCCCCACAAGCCGCCTTCTGGCCGATTTTGACCCGGAAGCCCTGTGGAAAGAGCGCAAGGAGTGGGTGTTTAAACCGGCCACCTCCCACGCCAGCCGTGGCGTGTTGGTCGGTGCCAAGGCAACCCGCGGCCGCTTTCTCGAGCTCGACCCGCAGACCACCATCATCCAGCGCTATGTGCCGCCATCACTCACCACTGCTGGAAACGACGCACCGATGAAGACCGACCTGCGCCTGTTCGCCTGGACCGGCCACGCACTCGGGCTCGGGGCGCGCCTCTACCATGGTCAGGTGACAAACCTGCGGACCGAAGGGGGTGGGTTTGCGCCGATTCGGCTGGTATAGAATCGTTTAAAAGTCCGCACCACTTGACTTCACACATGATGTTGTGTAGATTTTTGTACAGAGAATTGTGTGGAGGTGACCCATGGCAACGAATCTGGCCCTTGACGACAAACTGCTCGAAGAAGCCCGCCTTATCGGCAAACATGCGACCAAAAAAGCGGTGGTTAACGAGGCCCTCGCCGAGTACATTCAACGGCGTAAACAAGCCGAAACCATCGGCCTGTTCAACACCGTCGAGTACGAAGCCGATTACGACTACAAGAAGCAGCGTAACCAGTCATGAAAGTGCTGGTCGATACCTCGATCTGGTCGCTGGCCCTACGCCGCAATGCACCGGAAGCCGGACCACAGATTGCAGAACTGACTGAGCTGATCCGCGAAATCCGGGTGCAGATGCTCGGCGCCATCCGTCAGGAACTGCTGAGCGGTATCAGGGTCAAAGCCCAGTTTCAGAACCTGCGCCAACACCTGCGTGCCTTCCCCGACCTTGAAGCAACCAGTGGCGACTTTGAGACCGCCGCCGAATTCTTCAACCTCTGTCGCGGCAAAGGGGTGCAAGGCTCCAACACCGACTTCCTCCTCTGCGCCATTGCCGCCAACCACAAACTGCCGATCTTCACCACTGATAACGATTTCACCCTGTTCCAGCAGCACTTGCCGATTAAGCTGCATCTGCCGAGGTACTGAATGAACGTCTCAACGCAAGGTCTCACCCTCGACCTCTCCCCGCACACAACAGCCAATGCCGAAGGTTGGGCGAAGCTGAATGTCGCCGTCGAGGTCCCCGGCTTCACCGGACAGACGATCGCCTGGATGCAAGTAGCGGATTTGCGCCGGTTTTGTGATGAGCTTGAAGAGATGGATCGCAACCTTGGCCGGCCGACAAAAGCCCGGCTCTGTAGTGCAGAGCCGGACCTTGATCTTCAACTTGAGATGAATCGTTCCGGACAAATCGAAGGGAGTTTTTATCTGGAGAGCCAGCGACCGAATGGGGTTCCGACCTGTCTGTCGTGTGGCTTTGAACTGGATCAGACCTTTGTCACTCGTTTAAAAAAACAGGCCGAGCAGTTAGTTGCCCAACTTGCCGAAACGAAGACCTTCTAAAAAGACGTCAGTCCCAAACCTCAATGCACTAGCGACGATTGATGAATGACCCAAGTACTATGGTTCGCCGATACACTGCGGCCATCTTCTCAGAGTCCCGGTCGAGTTCCGGCTGCACGGCAGCAAGGGCGTCCTTGGCTTTGTGACAGCCGGCATCGGCAGACAGAGAGTGCACAATGCAAATGAGCTGATCAGCAAGGTTATATGTCGGCTCACAGGTTGGCGCTCTCCTTAAAAAATATTGCCATAGATAAATCAAGGGTGGAGTCCCCGTAACTCAAATCGCTTTGCAATACCATCTATTGCGTGCAGCTCTCCTCCCCGCCTGAACCAGCCTCTCCTGCCGCCGGCATGCTGCCCGGCTTGATCGCACCGCCGGTGACGCGGTCAATGATCTTGACAAACTCCTCCGCCGGCTGGGCGCCGACAATGGAGATACCGTTGATCAGAAAAGCCGGGGTGCCGTTGAAACCGAAGGCAGCGGCTTCTTCCTGATCGGCGTCTATAACGGCAGCAAGTGACGGATCGTCCAAATCGGCTTTAAGTCGCTTCATGTCGGCGCCGGCCTGTGCTGCGGTTTTGATCAGGAAGACTTCTCCATCTTCGTTGAGTTGAGCCTGATTGGCGAAGAGCAGATCGTGAAATCTGTAGGCCGGCTCACTCCCCTGACGGGCGATGGCTTCAAAGTAGCGGGCGGCGGTTTTGGCATGCGGGTGAAACGGCAACGGCAGGTGTTTGAAAACGATGCGTAGCTGGCCGCAATAGGCGGCACGTAGCTGGTGCAGGGTGTCGGCGCCGCGCACGCAGTAGGGGCACTGAAAATCGGAGTAGGTGACGATGGTGATCGGCGCCTCCGGGTTGCCGAGGATCGCTCGGCCCGGGGCGATAACCGGTTGTCTGGGGTTGGTGTATTCGGTTGCGCGCTGCTGCTGGGCCAGCTGCTCTTCACGCACGGCGTATTCGATGGAGGCTTTTTTCTGGGTGCGCTGCAGGGCTTCCATAAACAGCAACGGATTGGCCTCGATGGCGTTGGTCAGCACCTCCGGATTCTGCGTGAGCAGGGTCTGCAGTTGCTGCGGAGTAGTCTGGGTTGCGCAACCGAGCAGGCCGAGGCAGAGAAGGGCGAGGATGGTCGATTTAAGTGCCATGGTGAACTCCTGTTTAGCGTTAAAAAGTTTTAGAAGCGGACTGTCGTTAGCCTGATCCAACCACGTACTCCCAGAAATTTGTAGTGTGCCGATTTAAGTATGGTGTCCTCGGAATCCCTGGTTCTTCGTACCGGTTTTATCGTTTGACGACGTTGACCAGTTGCAACTTTGGAACAGCGCGGCTCCAGCGAAAGGTGTAGGTCAGGCTGTCATCACGCTCGACCGAGCGATCATATTCCTGATGCAGTGGCACATCGGCTTCGAGCAGCAGCGTCTCGCCATCCCAGCCGGCGATGCTCACCCAGCCGGGATAAGGGTCCCAACTCCCCAGCGAAACAAGATCGTGGTTTTCGCGCAGATGACTGCTGTCAAAAAGATCGAGCAGCGGATGCCCTTCACCGGTGGTGATCACCGCCAGCAGCTGACCCGAGGGGGAGAAGCTCAGTGAAGAGACATTAGGGCCATAGGTATTGAAGGAGATCGGCAGCGCTCGGCCGTTGTTGATCAAAAACCAGTCGGGGTAACTCATGGCCGGTTGACGGTAACAGAGGCTGGCTGCGGGAGTGCCGGGGAGCGTCTGGCAGGTCACGTCATAGGGGAGTGGTGACGACGCGGAGAGTGCAGGAAGAGAGCTAAAAACAAGGCCAACGGCAACCAGCAGGCCGCACCCACAGAACTGCAAAAAGGATCGGAGAAAACCCCTCATCGTCTGCCTCCAAAACAACGCCGCCTGAGCGCCAGAGTTAACCCCCGGCAGCGGCAATACAATTCATGAGAAGATTAAACGTAAAACGGGTCCATTCGCCAGAAAATAATGCTGAATTGACACGTTGAATGCTGCACTTCACTTGGTGCGCGACTTACAACCTTGAGCTTTCGGTGCTTTGCCGGGTGCCGAATAATCAGCGTCAGGCTCATGCACCCGGCTGACCAGCGGATAACGATCGGGGAACAGGACACTCTCAACCGCGAGGTCGACATCGAGTTCCGGCCAGTAGAGGTGATCGGGAGCAGGGAGCTCAACGTGCACAACCTGACCAATTGCTGCCTCTTTGAACCAGGGGAACTGGTCATAAGCCAGAAAAACCTCCCTGTTGTCGAGAAGCAGCCAGAGCCCATGGGGTGAAACGTTGGTGACTTCAACCGCCGAAATGGCGGTTCCAGGCTTGCCGTATGTCATCTTCGTATTCATCAGAAAACACCCGGATCAATTCTGCCCGAGCATCCCTTCCTTCATATCCTCATCCGCCGGCTTGTCGCCGAGATAGATCAACAGCACCCCTTTGGCCAAACCCGGCGCATTGCTCGATCCAAGCAGGCGGCCATTGTGGGTGGCACTGACCGTACCGTCGACGGCGATCGCCAGATCGACCCGGTCCTTCTTAACAAAATCGGCGTTAAACCAGCCTAAAAAATCCTTGGCCGCCGAACTGTCGACCAACTGCGGGCTGTTGTGAAACAGCCCTTCAGCAAAGGCATCGACAATCTTCTGCTTGTCGACCTTGCTGTAAAGAAAATCCATGCGAATCAGCTTGGCTCCCGCCCCGTCGACCACCTGAGCGGTGCTGGTTGCTTTCTGCGCAGTGTAGAGTGAACCAATATAGATCTTGAAAAACAGCTTTTTGCGGATGCCGTAGCCGTTAAGATTGAGCGTCTCGCCGCCGATCTGCACCTGCGGCAACAGATTGACCCCGGCCACTTCAACCGCCAGCGCGGAGCCGGCCCAGCTCAATAGCAGTAGCGCAATAATCAGATGTTTCATCGTCACCTCCCTACTTAATAGTGGCGGATTGTCCGGACTCGGCGACAGCCTCCTGCCGGCGCTTTTCACGCGCCAGCTCAGCCAGTTCAACCCGATAGCTCCCGGCCTCACCCTCCAGCCACGCAACGTGATGGTCGTAACGGTCCTTGACTTTGTCGTAGTAGTTCAGCAGCGCCTTGCGATGCTCCAGAGCATTCAGCGAACCATTGCTGGGTGATCTCTGGATTTTTGCCGCGAGCTCGATAAGCTTCCTTTTCATGACCAGACTATCGGCTTCGTAAGTCCTGATTGTGCTCCCGATCGCCTCGCCCAGCCCTTCAGGCGCGGAATCGGCAAAAGCCGCCGCAATCGCACGCAGCTTGATAAACTCTTCGACCTTGAGCATCAGCCAGCCATGTTCGTAGCGACCGAACTCGGTCAGACCGGCATACTGGGGCTGCTGCTCAACCAGCGACTGCCTTTCGCTTTGCAATCGCGAGATCTCGGCGGGCGTAAGCTCCCGGTAAACCGGTTCACCATACAGACGCAGGCGATCGCGATAATCTGGCCAGAGCTCCCGGGCCAGGCCCAGATCAGCCACGTCGGTCAGCACCCGCTTTTGGGCAACTGCCGTGTTCAGCAATTCAATCCGGTCTTCGAGTTTCTGTCTGTTCTTGTCGAGTTTTTCCTGCCAGCGCCCGATTGCATCGGCCTGGCCCTGAAACCCTTTGATCAGATCGTCGTAACGATCTAAGCCTATCCCGACAGCGGATTGCTGCGCAAAACCATTATTCATCGCCAGCTCGAAATCACCCAGCATAATTGTGAGCCACTCCTGATGCTGCCGAACCATCGCCTGCAGTTCATGCCGCTCCTGCGCCAGCAATTCGTACCCAAGTAACCCCACCGCTTCAACCTGTTCGTTTAGCGCCTCGGTCGCTTCGCGCGCAAAGTCGAGAGTGCGAGCAAGATCATCGGCATTACGCAGCAAAAAAGCTTTTTTCAGCGCCAGTCGCTGGGGCGAACCGACTTGTGCCGTGGCAGCGCCACAAACAGAGAATCCGGCGAGCAAGAGCAGGGATGCGAGCAAGATCAACGGTGCGATTCTGGACAAAGACATACTTACTCCCCCCGGAATAAAATACAGGAGCAACGCAGATTAAAATCTGCCTGTGGTGACGACAAAGTGCGGATCATTCCAACGTCCCGCTAAAATTGAAACTATGTGTCCCGCTCAGCGGCCGATCGGCGGCAACCGCTTCGAGCACCTGCTTGCCACGCGGCGTGAACGGGCCAATGTGACCAAGTTCGACCACAAAGTGACGGGCCCCGGCGGTAGTGAGGCGGCGCAGGTTGCCGAGCAGGGAGAAGTCGCTGCTGGAAGTCAACACGCTGATTTCACCATGCGTGCGGATATGGTAGGCCTCGCCGCGATCAGAGAGTACCGGTCCATCGCCTTTCAGGCGCGGTAGCGGTACCCGGGTGGTCATCAGCGGGATCTGTGCATAAACGGTGATCTCGGCGGCCACCCCGGCGTCGCGTTGCAGCAGCGCCTCCATATTCCCCGCTTCGTCCTCGATGTAGAGAGTACAGGCTTTGGCGCCAAGGGCGCGCCATTCGAGCATGGCCTGAGAGTTGAGGCTGAACAGGCGACTGCCGGTGATCAGGTGTAACCCGCTGTGGCCGGCAAACAGGGCGAAGTGACTCAGGTTATTGAGGCGAAAGGTGGTCTGACCGGCGGCGATCAGGGACTTCACCGCCGCGCGCAGATCGGCCCACTCACTGTCGAAAACAATGAACGGCAGGTCGAAGACCAGTTTCTGCGCCGAGCGCAGCAGGCGCTGTGGCAGCCGCTCCGGACGCAGGTTCGGGGTCAGCGGCAGCAGCAGGCGATCGACGTTCTTGTTTTCGAGCAGGCCGCTGTCACGAGGATCGCGGATGCCGACGGTCAGGGTGCGGCCGCCATCGGTCTTCGATGGCACCGGCAGCAGCAGACTGGCCAGCGCCTGCATCCGGCGCTGGGTGATCGACTGCTGGCGCTGCTCGGCCAGTTGCCGGCGCAGGTCGCGGTAGAATTCGCGGCGGATCTCTTTCAGCCGGCTCGGCGGAATCACCACTGCCGGCAGGTCACCGCAGGTCAGCTGGCCAAGCTGGATCGCCTCGGCACCACCTTTGGCAAACACCCCGTGCAGGATCTCCGGCGACAAGGGGCGATCACTGGCATCGAAGCTCTCGACCGGAAACGTCGCGCTCACCGTTGCCCCTGGCGCCGTGGCAGTCAGGGTCAAACTGCCGCTATCGGGCATCTCTACCTGCAGATCGATGCTGAAACTTTGCGCCGGGGCGCTTTGCAACAGACGGCGGCAGGCATTATCACTGAGGGTAAAGGCGGTATCGGAGGAGACCTTGAACACGCTGTCGCCGCGGCTGAACGCCTCGTCAAAGGGGGAGATCACCGTCACCCGATCCCCGGCGGCGGCCTGGTTGGAGCGCTTGCCGGCGACCTGCAGCTCCTTGACTGTAAACGCCCGGCCGGCGCGGTCACTTTGCGGCTGGATACGCAGACGGTCGCCGAGGACCACCGGTCCACCACTGCGGAAAGTCAATCGCCCGCCTTGCACCTGCTCGACCTTGCCGAGGAAGCGGCCGGTGGCGCCGTGCTGATTGGGGACCGTTATGTCGGTCGGTCGGCCACCAGGGAGAAAACCCTTGGTCGGCGGCCGGCCGAAGGAATCTTTTAATTTCAACTTGGCAAGGCGGATCGCTTCCGGACGCTGCGCCGGCTTGGCATCGATGACGCTGCGATAGGCACCGACGACGCTGGCGACATACTCGGCGCTCTTCATCCGTCCTTCGATCTTCAGGCTGCCGACCCCGGCTGTCTGCAGATCGCCGATCAAATCGATGGCGGAGAGATCATTGGTCGAAAAATAGTACCCCTCCTCACGTTTGTTTTTGTACAACCGGCGGCAGGGCTGGGCGCAACGGCCACGGTTGCCGCTCTTGCCACCAAGCCAGGAGGAGAAGTAGCACTGACCGGAGAAACCGAAGCAGAGGGCGCCATGGACGAACTGCTCCAGCTCCACCGTCGTGGCAGCGCGGATTTCAGCGATCTGCGCCAGCGACAGCTCGCGAGCGAGGACGACGCGCTTGAAGCCGAGCAGCTCCAGCATCTGTACCCCGGCGGCGTTGTGGATGGTCATCTGGGTCGAGGCGTGCAGCCTTAAGGATGGAAAATGCTCCCGCGCCAGACGCCAGACAGCGGCATCCTGAACAATCACCGCATCAGCCCCGATCGCCTCCAGGGCGGAGAGGGTATCGACCAGCTGCGGCAGCTCGCGCTCCTTGACCAGGGTGTTGAGGGTAACGTAGATCCGACGGTCGCGGGCATGGGCATAAGCAAGCATGCGCTCAAGATCGCCGAGGCTGACATTCTTCGCCTTGGCCCGGGCGGAAAACGCCTGCAAGCCGACATAGACCGCATCGGCGCCGTTCTCCATGGCAGCAAAAAAGGCCTCAAGGCTGCCAGCCGGGGCGAGCAGTTCCGGTTTTTTAAATTCAGTCTTCATAGGGGGTAAGCATACAGGGGATAACAGACATTGTCATGTGGAACAAAGGGAAGGTTTCAGGTTTCAGGTTTCAGGTTTCAGGTTTCAGGTTTCAGGTTTCAGGTTTCAGGTTTCAGGTTTCAGGTTTCAGGTTTCAGGTTTCAGGTTTCGGGTTCCTGATTTCGAAACCAGAAAGCAAGGCCCCCGAATCGGGCCGGCGGCCTGCAACGCCAGCAGCCGATCACAGCAGACAGTTTGGCCTAGGAGCCCACTGCAAGTGCAAGGCGCTTTTCTGCCCACTCTTTTGTCGCCTCACAAAAGAGTGGGTCGGCGTCGGAAGCCGAGCTTGCCACGCCATAGCCTTGGCGAAGGCGGGCCCCCCGAGGTTTAAAAAAGACGCAACCTCAGAACAAGCCTCGATCACAGAAGCTGATGTAAGAGCCGTTACCGACGATGATGTGATCGAGCACCTTGACCCCCATCAGTTCACCGGCCTCGCGCAGCCTGGTGGTCAGCTCAATATCCTCGCGGCTCGGGGTCGGGTCACCGGACGGGTGATTGTGGACAAAAAGGACGGCGGCGGCCGATTCGCGGATCACCGGGGCGAAGACCTCGCGCGGATGGACAATGCTGGCGTTGAGACTCCCCTCGGAGACCTGGATCTCGCGCAGCAGCCGGTTTTTGCTGTCGAGCAGCAGCGAGATAAAGACCTCCTTGCGCCGGCAGCGCAGCCGCTCGTGAAAATGGTCGAAGACATCCTGCGACGAAGCCAGCCGGGCACCGGGACGGATCTCGCTGCGGGCAAAGCGCCGGGCAAGTTCAAACAGGGCCTGAATCTCCGCCGCCTTGGCCGGGCCGATGCCGGAAAAGGTGCAGAGTTCACTGGTGGTGGCAGCAGCGAGGCGACGCAGATCGCCGAAGTGGCGGATCAGGGTGCGGGCCGTATCAACAGCCGTGCTGCCGGAAGCGGCACTGCCACTGCGTAAAATAAGGGCCAGAAGCTCAGCATCGCTGAGCGGTTCCGGCCCCTGGGTCAATAAACGTTCACGTGGCCGGTCAGACTCCGGCCAACTCTTGATCTTCTGCATATCCCCCTCCTGCGTCAAAAACCAGAACTCAAAAACAAATAACAAAATTACGCTTACGGTTTTTCTTTCAGCGGTGAGCCCCAGAAAATGCCGAGTACACTCTTGTCACGCGGAGTGAGTTCTGCCCCCATCTTCACCATCTTGGTCAGAATCTCATCGACATTGCGCCCATCAGCCATCGCTTTTTCAATGCGATTGACTTCGTGGCAGGAGGAGCACCGGCTGGCAATGATTTTGCGGTACTCATCAACGGTTCCGTCATTGGCCGCCCGCACCAGCGGCACCGACAGCAATAACATCAGGACCAACAAGGCAAACAAACGCATGAGTTTACTCCCGGACAAAAGTGTCAATATCGGTTTCGTGGACCATGCCCATCAGATGAGCATACTCCGACTCAATAATCGCATAATGATGCTGGGTCTCCTTGGCCATGCGCTCGAAGACCTTGCGCACCATCGGGTCGACAATCCGCTCGGCGGTCATCAGCAGGGTGCGGGCCAGATCTTCCTCCTCCTTCAGCGCTAGTTCCATCGCGTCCCGCTCACGCAGCTGCGCACTCACCCCTTTTTTCAGATTGTGCAGCATGGCGCTTTCAAAGGTTGGCGGCTTGGCCATGTAGGCATCAAAAGGCCCGAGATCGCCACCTTTATAAAGCGGGAAGAAATGCTCGGCGTGCTCACGCTCCTCAGCCGCAAGGGTCTCAAACACTTTACGAGCGCGGTCATTGGTGGCCTGTTTTGCCGCATTCTGGTAAAAATACATCACCGCTTTTTCGGTCTCAATGGCCAGCTTCAGCGCTTCCTGCATATTGAATTCCTGGGGCATGGGATCCTCCGTTGCCTGAGTAGAGTCGCCTGCCGCCATTTACGCCGACAGGAGTGAATCACAGTTCATCTCAATTATGCCGACAGTTGACGTCGTTTGCAACGGGCAAGACATATTTTGCATCACGTATTCAACCTGCTATACTTCTTCGCGTTGTCCAAGAAATCAGCACGTTACCCAATTTAAAGCAGACAGGACCAACCTCCATGGAAATCCCCTTCAGTCCGGCCTGGATCGAGGATCTCTACCGCCAATACCTCGCCGACCCGCAACAGGTCTCGGCCGAGTGGCGTGCCTATTTTACCGGCTTCGAGCTCGGGCAGACTCAGGCGCCTGCTGGCGGATTTGATGCTGAGATGGCACAGAAAACGGCGGCCGTCCAGTCGTTGATCTACCGCTACCGCGACCTTGGCCACCTCATCGCCTGTACCGACCCGCTCTCCCCCTGCATCACTGACCACCCGGTCCTGCGCCTTCAGGCCTTCGGACTCGACAACAGCGATCTCGATCGCGTTTTTGCCAGCTTGCGTTTCCCGACCAAACAGGCAACATTGCGCGACATCATCGACCTGCTCCGCGACACCTACTGTCGCAGCTTCGGTGTCGAGTTCATGCATATCCAGAATCCGGAAGAGCGCCAATGGCTGAAAGAGCGCATGGAGGCCTGCCGCAACCGGCCACAGCGCAGCGAAAAGGAGCGACTTGCCATCTTTGAGCAGTTGCTTGAAGCGACCCGCTTCGAGGCCTTTTTGCACCGTAAATTTCCCGGTCAGAAACGCTTCTCCCTCGAAGGGGGTGAAGCGATTATCCCGACCTTGAGCGCAGTCATTGATCGCAGCGGTGCCAGTGGCGTGCGCACCGTAGTGCTCGGCATGTCGCATCGCGGGCGCCTCAACGTCCTGGCTAATATTCTGCGCAAACCGCTGGAGAATATGTTCTCCGAGTTCCGCGACAATATGGAGTTCGCCTTTGTCGGTGACGGCGACGTCAAATACCACAAAGGGGTTTCGGCTGATATCAAGACCAGTGGTGGCCAGAAAGTGCACCTGTCGTTGACCAACAACCCGAGCCATCTGGAAGCGGTCGATCCGGTGGTTGAAGGGAAGGCACGGGCACGGCAGGACGATCTTGGCAGCAGCGGACCGGCAACGGTGCTGCCCCTGCTGATCCATGGTGATGCCGCCTTTGCCGGTCAGGGGATGGTGGCCGAAGTCCTCAATCTGTCGCAGCTCGAAGGCTACCGCACCGGCGGCACCCTGCACCTGATCCTGAACAACCAGATCGGCTTCACCACCCTGCCGGAAGATGCCCGGTCGACCCTCTACGCTACCGACATCGCCAAGATGCTGATGGTCCCCATTTTCCACATCAACGGCGAAGACCCGGAAGCGGCCGCCTGGGCGGCGACTCTGGCTTTCGACTATCGACAACAGTTCGGCAAGGATGTGGTTTTGGAGTTGATCTGTTATCGCAAGTATGGGCACAACGAAGGGGACGAGCCCAACTTCACCCAGCCGCTGATGTACGAGCGCATCCGCCAGCGCCCCCTGGTGGCCGACCTTTATCGCGACCAGCTCCTTGCCGATGGCATCGCCGCCGAAAGCCTCGATGCCATCGACAACGAGATCAACGCGCGCCTTGACAACGCACTGGAACGACCACCGGCGACCGATCCCGGCCTCGGTTTTGCCGGCAAGTGGGCCCACCTGAAGCGCGACTACAGCGACAAACAACCGGCAACGGCGGTACCGCGCAAGTCCCTGCTGGCTCTAGCCAAAAAACTGGCGACCCTGCCGGAGGGATTCACCCCGCACCCGAAGGTGGAGAAACTGCTGCTGGAGCGCCACAGTGCCCTGACGGAAAACACACCACTCGACTGGGGGAACGGCGAGACCCTCGCCTACGCGACACTGCTGGCTGAAGGACACCTGATCCGCCTTTCCGGTCAGGATTCGCGCCGTGGCACCTTCAATCACCGCCACGCCGTCGTGCACGATATCAAGACCGGCGCCGCGTATACTCCGCTGGAAGGTGTCGTCGCCAAAGACGCCCGCTTCCATGTCTATGACAGTCTGCTCTCCGAGGTCGCAGTCCTCGGTTTCGAGTACGGCTATTCGCTGGAAAACCCCAACGGGCTGGTGATCTGGGAGGCGCAATTTGGTGACTTCGCCAACGGCGCCCAGGTCATCATCGACCAGTTCATCAGCAGCGGCATCTCCAAATGGGATCGCAGCAGCGGCCTCACCCTGTTTTTACCCCACGGCTACGAAGGTCAGGGGGCCGAGCACTCCAGCGCCCGCATCGAGCGCTATCTGCAACTTTGCGCCGAGTACAATATGCTGGTCGCCAATCCGACCACCCCGGCCCAGCTGTTCCACCTGTTGCGCCGCCAGCTCAAACTGCCGTTTCGCCGGCCGCTCATCGTCTTCACCCCGAAGAGCCTGCTGCGTCATCCCCTGTGCCGCTCGCCCCTGGCCGAATTCACCGATGGCAGCTTCCAGCGCGTCATTGTCGATCCGCTGCCAAAAAAAGGTCTGAAACGACTGATTTTGTGCAGTGGCAAGCTTTATTACGAACTGCTGGAGAAGCGCAACGCCGAGAAGCGTCCCGATATCGCCCTGGTCCGTATCGAGCAACTCTACCCCCTCGACGAGGTCGCCCTGGAAGCGCTGTTTGCCGCCTGCCCGGACGACGTTGAGCTCTGCTGGGTGCAGGAAGAGACGGCCAACGGCGGCGCCTGGGCACATCTGGCGCCACAGCTGCAGCGCCTGGCCGGGCGGCCTTTGCGCTACATCGGTCGTCCGGCCGGAGCAGCCACCGCCGTCGGCTCGCACCGCCTGCACAAAGAACTGCAAGACATTCTGCTGGCTGCCGCCTGCGGCAGCCTCACCCCCCCCTGATTTAAGGAGAACCAAGGGCCATGGATATCCGCATCCCCGAAGTCGGCGAATCGATCCACGAGGTCGTCGTCTCGCGCTGGACCAAAAAAGACGGCGACCGCGTCAGCCGCGATGAACTTCTGTGTGAGTTGGAGACCGACAAGGTCGCCCTGGAGATTCACGCCGAAACCGACGGCATTCTGCGCATCACCGTCGCCGAAGGGCAGACCGTCACCCCCGGCACGGTGATCGGCCAGGTCGAGGAGGCCGCTGCCCCCAAGGGGAAAGCAGCTCCGGCCGCCAAAGAGACCATGGTCAAAGCAGAAAAACCGACGCCACCTGCCGCCGCCAAACCGGCCAAGGCAGAAAAGGTCACCCCGCCGCCGGCAACAAAGAGCCCGGCCCAGCCGGCAGCACCGGCACCGGCACCGGTCTCCGCACCCCCCCGCAGCCGCGACTTCGGCCCGGTTGAGCGTCAGCCGATGACACCGATCCGCAAGCGCATCGCCGAGCGCCTCCTCGCCGCCCGCCAGCAGACGGCCATGCTCACCACCTTTAATGAAGCTGATATGGGAGCGCTGCTCGCCCTGCGTGAAAAACATCAGGCCGGCTTTTTGAAAAAACATGGCATCAAGCTCGGTTTTATGTCGCTGTTCGTCAAGGCGGTGGTCAAAGCCCTGCAGGAATGGCCGATGGTGAATGCGCGCATTGATGGCGATGACATCGTCACCCACAACTACTACCACATCAGCATCGCCATCGGCACCGAACGCGGCCTGGTGGTACCGGTGATCCGCGATGCCGACAAACTCACCTTTGCCGAAATCGAGCAGGCCATCGCCGACTTCGCCACGAAAGCGCAAAGCGGTAAGCTTGAACTCGCCGACCTTGAAGGGGGCACCTTTTCTATCAGCAACGGCGGCGTCTACGGCTCGATGCTCAGCACCCCGATCCTCAACCCGCCGCAAAGCGCCATCCTCGGCATGCATGCCGTGCAGCAGCGCGCCGTGGTCCGCGATAATCAAATTGTCATCCGGCCGATGATGAGTCTGGCGCTAAGCTACGATCACCGCATCATCGATGGTCGCGAAGCGGTCGGCTTTTTGCGTCAGGTCAAGGATTACATTGAAGATCCGGAAGAGATGCTGCTGGAATTTTGAACCTCGCTACCTGAAAATGACCCGACACGAGTTGGTCCTTTTAATCGTCAGGGATCGGCTATAACCGGCTTCGCGTATACGTGAAAAGGAGTGTTAGATGATGACGGAAACCGCTGCCACACCCGTACAAAGTGGCGCTCATCTTCTACTCAAAAAACTGGTCATTGTCGCTTACGTCTCCCTGATTATCATCCTCGGCGGCTCGGGTTACGGCATCTACCGGGTCTACTCCAACCATATTATCCACTCTGCCGAAGAAGATTCAGGCCGTGTCAGCGCAGTACTGCTGATTGAGCAACGCGACCTGCTGTTTACAATCGGCCTCGATGGGCGACCTGTCCTCTTCGTCGATCCGATGTACCGGGACACCCTCGACCGGCGACTGCGGCGCTTTCTTGCGGCATTCGAGATTGTCAAAATCAAGATCTATAATACTGACAAAACCATCATCTTCAGTACGGAAGCGTCCCTCATCGGTAAACTCGATGCTAAAAACATCCGGCTTGAGCGCGCCCTGCACGGCACTACCGATTCGCATCTGGAAAACAAAGAGGCGTTCCGCGACCTGGCCAATGAAGAGAAACTCGATGTCGATGTGGTCGAAACCTACGTGCCGATTCGCGTCGACGGCACCGTCGTTGGCGCTTTCGAGGTCTACGTCGATGTCACCCGTTATCGGCAGGAGATCGTCAATGTTGTGACCAACTCCGTACTGATCCTCGGCGCCATTTTGTTCAGCGTCTTTGCCATCGCCTTTCTCTTTGTCAAAAAAGCGACGCAACGTGTTCAGGATGCACAAGAACAACTCCACACCCTGGCCACCACGGATGCCCTGACCGGCGCCTTCAACCGTGGAACCATCGTCGCCCGGGCTCGTGAAGAGATCTCGCGCATCGATCGGCGGCGTCAGCAAAAAACTGACTATTCGCTCAGCTTCATCATGCTCGACATCGACCATTTTAAAAAGGTCAACGATACTTACGGCCACCTCGCCGGCGATCAGGTCCTGCGGGAGATGGCGCAGCGCATTCAAAAGACCGTACGCGACTACGACCAGTTTGGCCGCTATGGTGGCGAGGAGTTTCTGCTCATTCTCCCCGATGCGGCATTTGCCGGAGCATTGATCGCCGCCGAACGGGTTCGTGAAGCGGTTCGCTCCCAACCTTTTATGTTTGAAGGCACCGCTTTGCAGATAACAGTCAGTTTAGGCGTTGCAACCACCCAACCCGGCGACAGCGATCTCAATATCGTCCTGCAACGCGCGGACGAAGGTCTTTATAAAGCCAAAGCTGGCGGTCGTGACCGGGTCGCATGGATCGAACCGCCCTCTATCGCCTGATCAGGAGTGCCCTGTGATGAAAAAATGGATTCTCTGCCTTGCTGTAATACCCCTGCTCTCCTCACCCGGCTTTGCCGCCGACGCCCGTCTCCGTCCGCAATCTTGGGCAACCCCGGTTGTTTCCGAACATCTGCACAACTGGTACCAGGTCGATCAGCTGGTTTACCGCAGTGGACAGCCCGATGCCGAGGCGATGGCCGAAGCTGAAAAATTCGGCATTCGTCGCGTCCTCACTTTACGCGAGTACCATGACGACGAGGAAGAGACCAAAGCCTCCGGTCTGCACATCTTCCGCATCCCGATGGACGCCGCAAAGATTAAAAACGAGGATGTGGTCGCAGCGTTGAAAATTATCAAGGCGTCGGATGAGCCGATTCTGGTTCATTGCTGGCACGGCTCCGACCGCACCGGCACGGTTATCGCCATGTACCGGATTGTGGAGCAGGGCTGGAGCAAGGAGGCGGCGCTCGACGAGCTGAAACATGGCGGCTACGGCTACCATGCCATTTACGGCAACATCATCGACTACATCAACAACGCCGATATCGACGCGATCAAACAGCAGCTCAACGCCGCGCAATAGAGCCGTTTGATCAGCAGCGGCAGGCAGCACTATAATGGATAGATAGATAAATCTGTATTTATTAGTCTTGCCACACGGTCAAAAGCTGGCTTATGATGGGAACATTGTGCTAGGAGGGATGTCATGGCCAGAATTTTGCTCCAGGAAAAAGGGACCCTGATCAAGGAGATCCAACTCACCGGCGACGCCACCCGCATCGGTCGCGAACAGTTTAATCACGTCCGTCTCACCGACCCCTGCGTCTCACGCTACCATGCCGAGATTCATCGTCGCGGCTTCTGCTATACCCTGATCGACAAAAAGAGCACCAACGGCACCCGTCTCAACGGCACCAAACTGAACAAACCGGTGACCTTGAACCCCAACGACGAAATTGTCCTTGGCGACTACACCCTGACCTTCCTCCTTGACCCCACCGACTCGCCGATGGCCGTACACCCGGACACCTTCGATGCCAGTGCCACCATCATCGATCTGGGCAGCCAACTCGGCGCTGACTGATTTTTTCTTTGAAAGGATCTGCCACCATGAAACGCTGCGCAGTCTGTTTGCTGTTGCCGGTTTTATTCCTGTTATTACCTGGTGCTTCTGCCGCAGCCGAGAAGATGAAACCGGGGATGTGGGAGATCACCTCCACCATGGAGATGCCGGGGATGCCGTTCCAGCCACCTCCACAAACCATCCGCCACTGCTACACCGCACAGGACGTGCAACAGTCGCCGGTGCCGTCAGACAGCAGCTGCGAGGTCAGCTCCCTTAAACAGAGCGGCAACAAGGTCAACTGGGTGGTGGACTGCAGCGGCGAGATGAGCGGCCGCGGCAAAGGTGAAATCGTCTATCAGGGCGATTCGGCCTACAGCGGCACCATGAGCATGGAAGCCGAAGGGATGACAATGAAGACCAAATACAAAGCCAAACGGATCGGCGACTGCAAGTAATTCCGGCTCGCAACAACCACAAGAGAAACCGGCGCACCTTCAATCGAAGGTGCGCCGGTTTGATTTTTACACTGCGTCCGGTTGTCAGGTCGCTCAAAAGCCGTCAGATGCAAGGCGCCCGCCGGCCTAAGGAGTGAGTCGTAGCGCAAGCTACGTCGCAGCGACGCAGGCCAAGGCAACGCCGCAGATGGCGGTTTTTCAGCGACCGCCTCAGCCAGGCTGAGCGAAGCTGACTGTGACATCCTGCCGATGCGCCGGATCGATCGTCCACAAATCGCGCCGGATAAAGTTGAACGTCTTGGCCACCAGGACATCGGGGAACTGCTCGATGCGGATATTGAACAGGTTGACCGTATCGTTGAACAGCTCGCGGCGATCAGCGATCTGGTTTTCTAGTTCGCTGATCCGGGCGCCAAGTTGGCGGAAAGAGACGTCAGCCTTCAACTCCGGGTAGCGCTCGACGACCATGAACAGTGAACGCAGGGTGTCGGTCAAGGCATTTTGCGCCGCCATCTGCTGCTCGCCACCACGGGCGTTACCGACCATGGAGCGGGCCTTGATTACTGCCTCCAGGGTTTGCCGCTCATGCTGCATATACCCCTCACAAACCTTGATCAACTTCGGCAGTTCATCGAAGCGCTGCTTGAGCAGCACGTCGATGTTGCTCCAGTCACGGTCGATACTGTTCTTTAACTGGATCAGGCCGTTGTAGACCGCCACCACGTAAAGCACCAGCACCAGCAGAACAAACACCATCACTCCGAGTACGATCCAAACGGCCATAATTCACTCTCCTTTGTGATTAACGCACTCCAAAATAACGAATAACCGCTATCAACGTCCAGACAAAACTGATCAGGGCACCGCTGAGCTGGGCGCCGCTGATCCAGGCATAACGCGTTGTCAGGTGCGCTTCCGACTGGCTGGCCGCGATCACAAACGGATGGGAACGGTGCGCCGAACGACCAATAACTGTGGTCGTCTCGGTGAGCTGCGGCGTCACCTTTTCGGCCAGATGTTCGCGGACCACCTGGTCCTCCACCGCCTCGCGGGCCGCTTGCCACTCCGGTTCGCTGATCCGGCCGTCGCCATCGCTATCGTAGGCCTGCAGGGCATTGCGATCGGTCTTGAGCTCACGCAACCGCTCCAGTTTGCGCTCATGCAAGGTTTTTCCGGCCCCCTTGATCACGGCCGCGCTGCCGAGCACATAAAGGGCTTCTCCTTCGGCAATCGACTCCTCGATCCACTTCTCATCACTGCCGCTGTTGCCATGACCCAGAAAGTTCAGGCTGGCCGCCACGCCGCTACTTTCGCTGCGACTGCCGGCGCGCACCTCTGCCCCGGTGGGGTCAATGGTTACCCGGCCGGTGGCATCTTCAAGCAGAAACGGCACATGACCACTGTGATTGTCACTGATCAGCCGCCAGGAGTCGCCGTGGCGCCGGTAACAACGCACCCGATACCAGACGCAGGGCGATTGTGACATCGGCGCCACCAGAGCGTACTTGCGGCGGGCATAACCATGCACCTCGACCAGACCCATGGCCAAAGAGCGGATGCGGCTGGTGGAGGTGTTTTCGATCATCCGCTTGAGCCGAAACCGGTTGAAGCCCAGAGTAAACAGCAGCACGGTACACATCGCCGGCAGCAGACCGGTGGTCAACCCATTTGCCAGAAGGTGCCAAAGGGTTGTTCGCCCGACATGAAAATTAAAGACGACAAAAACGAGCAGGCCGCCGAGCACACTCCCGACGATGCGCCAGGGGATGCCACTGGTCTCCGGTGGCATCGGCGGAATCGGTAGGCCGAGTGTTTCCGGCGCAACCTCGGTCGCAGCCGGCGCGGGGTCATTGGCCAGAGCCTGGTCAATCTCTGCCGCTACTTCACGCAAGCCGGGGTGCCGTTGCGGCTGCGAGT
>Ga0209231_1000153_pt1 | contig 49320 bp, 44 predicted proteins | sample Deesub45470m_DNA_FD_188086 | JGI IMG/M metagenome (GOLD analysis project Ga0209231, IMG submission 188086) | Deep subsurface microbial communities from North Pacific Ocean - 450_OLKR46/470m Metagenome (SPAdes) (version 2) | ecosystem: Environmental > Terrestrial > Deep subsurface > Unclassified ... | reverse complement strand
TTTTTAAGCTTAGAATAATGAATAAGTTCATCACCAATAGTTAGGAATAAAAGATACAAATCGTGCATTCTTTCAAAACTATGAAAGAGGTCTTTTTCTATTTTTTGTTGATTATCGCTTCCCGAGTGGAAGTAAGCATAAAGTGCTTGAAATGTTTTTATTCGTAAATACCTTCTGCTAATCATTTATCAAGTTTAAAGTCAAGATTAAAAAAAAACACCTCCTTCTCGTTTGAAGGAGGTGAGTGATGAAATTGAATTATTTTAAAACGAAAGTTTTATTTTACCTATAGCTTCAATACGTTCTTCTGCCATTTTATTAGCAATAGAATATGTTGGAATGTTCTCATCTTGAGAACGTTTAATTATAGTTGCTGTAGTGTTATAAATATCTTCTGCTTTAGCCATTGCCCATTCTGGAGAAAGTTCTTTTACTTCTGCATAGCAATTAATAACGCCACCTGCATTCAACATAAAATCGGGAGTGTAAATCATTCCTTTTTGCATTACTGCTTCGCCATGTTTTCTTTCTTCTTTTAATTGGTTATTGGCAGCACCAGCAATTATGCTACATTTTAAACGAGATAAAGTATCGTCATTTATAGTTGCACCCAACGCACAAGGAGCGTAAATATCCATATCTAAATCATAAATTTCGTCTAAACCTACTACTTGTGAACCAAATTTTTGAGCAATATTTTTTAAGGTAGCTTCGTGAATATCAGAGATGAAAACTTTAGCACCTTCTTTAGTTAAGTGTTCTACTAAATACTGTCCAACATGTCCTACACCTTGCACAGCAATTTTTTTACCTGCTAATGAATCGCTACCAAATTGAGCTTTAGCGGCAGCTTTCATACCTACATAAACACCGTAAGCAGTAACAGGAGAAGGATCTCCACTTTTTCCGGGTAAACCGGCAACATGGTTAGTTTCCATATTTACCCAAGTCATGTCCTGAGGAGAAATACCAACATCTTCGGCAGTAATATATTTACCACCAAGTGAGTTTACAAATTTCCCGAATCTTCTGAATAAAGCTTCATTTTTTTGAGTTCTTGAATCACCAATGATAACCGCTTTTCCACCACCAAGGTTTAAACCTGCCAAACTATTTTTGTAAGACATTCCTCTTGAAAGTCTAAGCACATCATTGATAGCTTCCGTTTCATTATTGTACATCCACATTCTTGTTCCGCCTAAAGCAGGACCTAAAGTGGTGTTATGAATGGCAATAATAGCTTTTAAGCCTGTTGCTTTATCTTGGCAAAAAACTAACTGTTCGTGGTCGGTAGTAGTCATGTGGCTAATAACCGGATTTTCAGCAAATGCTTGTTCTTTAACTGCTGTCATGTCTTTTATTTTACTATTTAATGAGTTTGTTTCGTGTTTAGTTTCTAATATTAATCCCTAATTTTGTAATCAATAAAAAAGAGCAATATTATCAGGTTTCAAAATTAGTGTTTTCTTGTTAATACAGCTTTTTTTCTTCAATTTATAATGGTTAATTTTTTTTTGAATGAAGTCGCTTAAATACCTTAATAAATATTTGTTCAAATATAAATACAGATTACTGTTTGGGTTTGTGTTTATTGTATTGTCGAATATTTTTGCGGTTTATCCAGCTCAGCTTATTAGAGAGGCGTTAGATTTAGTTGAGGCAAAACTTGCAGGTGTTCAAATTACAGACACTTCATTTTTAACGAAATATATGGAAGGAATTCCGCTTACCAAAGTAGTTTTGATTTATGGTACTATTGTGTTTGTTGCGGCAATAATAAAAGGTGCGTTTACTTTTTATATGCGTCAAACCATTATTATCATGTCTCGTTTGGTAGAATATGATTTAAAAAATGAGGTGTATAATCATTATCAGGATTTAGATGCTTCTTTTTATAAGTCTAATAATACGGGCGATATTATGAATCGTATTAGCGAAGATGTTACCAAAGTAAGAATGTATTTGGGGCCGGGAATTATGTACAGTTTAAATTTAATTGTATTGTTTGTAATTGTTGTACCTATTATGTTTTCCATTAGTGTAAAACTTACCATGTATTCACTTATTCCTTTGCCAATTTTATCTATCATTATTTATTATGTTAGCAATGTAATCAATCAGCAAAGTTCAAAAGTACAAGCCAAACTATCAGATATTACAACGCTTACGCAAGAAACTTATTCTGGAATTAGAATTATTAAATCTTTTGTAAAAGAAGATTATTTTAACAAAGAGCTGAATAAACAAAATGAAAATTACCGAAGTCTTTCTATGGATTTGGTAAGAACCAACGCTTATTTTGCTCCAACAATGTTGTTGTTAATTGGTTTAAGTACCATTTTTACCATTTATATTGGCGGACAAGAATACATTGCAGGAAACATTACTAAGGGAAATATTTTGGAGTTTGTAATTTACATTAACATGCTAACCTGGCCGGTAACAGCAATAGGCTGGGTTTCTTCAATTATTCAAAGAGCATCGGCATCTCAAGAGAGAATAAATGAATTCTTAAACACGAAATCTAAAATTAAAAATCCAACAGATAAAATAGAAGAAGTTAAAGGTGATATTGAATTTAATAACGTTTCGTTTACCTATCCTGAATCGGGAATAAATGCGTTGAAAAACATTTCTTTTAAAGTAAAACAAGGAGAGACATTAGCTATTGTTGGTAGAACAGGCTCAGGAAAATCTACGGTAGTAAATCTCTTATTAAGAAATTATGATTTAAATGAAGGGGAGATTTTGATAGATAATAAAAACATTAAAGACATTAATTTAAATCATTTTAGAGAAAATGTGGGTTATGTGCCTCAAGATGTCTTTTTATTTTCTGATACTGTTGAAAACAACATTGCTTTTGGCTATAAAAATAGACTACCCGAAAAAGAAGTAATAGAGCAAGCCGCCAAAGATGCTGTTATTTACGCTAGTATAAAAGAATTTGATAAAGGATTTAAAACTAGAGTGGGAGAGAGAGGCGTAACTTTATCTGGCGGACAAAAACAACGTATTTCAATAGCCAGAGCCATTATAAAATCGCCAAAGATTTTAATTTTTGACGATTGTTTGTCGGCTGTAGATACAGAAACCGAAGATGCTATTTTAAACAACCTAAAAAGAGTGATGGAAAATAAAACATCCATTATTGTGAGTCATAGAGTTTCAACAGTTAGAAATGCAGATAAAATTGTAGTGTTAGAAGATGGAAAAATGGTAGAGTTTGGTACACACACTGAGTTGCTTAATGCGAAAGGGGCTTATTGTAAAATGCACGAAAAACAATTGATGGAGGAAGCTAGAAAAAATGATGAAACGAACCAAGATTAATCTTTTAATACATAAATTATTAGCGAGTACCATCTGACCGATTTATAAAAATGTAAAAATATACAGATGAAAATGAATAATTTAGCGTTTTATAATTAAGATGATGAACATGAATAAAATAGGAAAAGTAATTTTTCTGGCTGTAATTTTAATTAGCTTGTTTGCCTGTTCGAGCCAACGTAAATGCAACGGAAAAAGAGGAACAAAAACCCCTATGGGAGTGATGTGATGAATATAAAAAAAACAGTTGTTTTTTCAACTTAACTCATAGAACACATTTTAATTATATTTACTAGATTATATATTTATTATTAATATTGCAAGCTAAACAATCTGTTTATAATTAATATAATTAAACTAATGAGATTTAGCTTAGCAATTTGCTTTTTATTAAGCTTTCAATTAAACGGACAAGATGTATCAAATTTTGATGGGTTAAAATCAGCAGGAGAAGTTCCTGAGGAATTCAATATTTTATCTTCTGAGAAAGTAAAACAAGAAAAAGAGTCTATTTCTAATAATGGAAATAGAATGGATAGAAAATCTACCGAACGTTTTATTTTAGAAAGTCATTATTTTATTGATAAAGTACTTTCTAATGGAGCGATACTCTATAATGAGAAGTTGTGTCAATACGTTTCTAAAGTGGCTGATGAATTGTTAAAAGATGATTTGGAGCTTAGAAAAAAACTACGATTTTATATTATTAAATCTCAATCTGTAAATGCATTTGCTACTGACAGAGGAAGTATTTTTTTAACAGTAGGTTTATTAGCTCAATTAGAAAATGAAGCTCAACTAGCATTTATCTTATCTCATGAAATTGTACACTATAAAAATTCTCACTCAAGAACAGGGTATGTTGAAAATGAAAGGATTGAAAGGGGGGATGGAAAATATCAAAGAGAAAATTGGAATAAAGAACTTAATAAAAATAAATATTCTAAGGAACTTGAACTAGAAGCAGATATTGAAGGGCTTACATATTATTTAAAATCAAACTATTGTTTAGAAGAGCTTAATTCTGTTTTTTACATTCTTCAATATGCCCATATACCTATTGATGATGTCACTTTTGATACAAATTATTTTAATGATACACATTTTACACTTTCTAGTGAATATTTCAATAAAGAATTAAGTCCTATTGAAGCTATTGATGATGAAGATGATCAATATTTAACACATCCAAACATCAACAAAAGAAGGTCTGTTGTGTCTTCTGAAATTGAAGGAAAATCAAACGAAGGAAGATTAAAGTTTATTAACTCGGAAAAAGAATTTAATGATGTTCGTTTATTAGCACGTTTTGAACTTTCTTATTTATTTACAAAAGACAGAATGTATGCAGAGTCTATATATAATAGTTACCTACTACTAAAAGATAATCCCACAAATAAGTTTTTAAAAACGAATATTGCTTATTGCTTATATGCTTTAGCTAAATATAAAAATGAAGGTCGCATATATAAGGTGTTAACTGATTATGATAAAATACAAGGTCAATCTCAACAAGTACATTATCTGTTTGAAAAAATCGAAGGAAAAACACTTAATACGCTTGTAGTTAAGTATTTGTGGGAATTAAAACAAGAGTTTAAAGATGATGAATTTATAGCCACTATTGCAAAAGATGCTCTTCATGAATTAATTTTGGAGTCAGGAGCTAGAAAGCTAGACTATAAAAAAGTATTTCCAACTAATGAAGATGAAAATGTTTCTGAAAAAAATTCATCTAATTTAAGTAAATATGATAAAATCATAAGTAAGTCAGAAAGTCCTGAAAATGAATCAGCATATGCTTTTGTAAAACTCTTTCAGGATGGAGAGTTTAATGACTTAATTAATAAATATGAAAAAGAATATGTTGAGAAAGTAAAAAATGGAGATGAAGACGAAGAAGAGATGTCCGAAAGAAAAAAAAATAAAATAGGAAGAGCGTTAGGAATAGACAAAGTTGTAATGGTATCTCCAAATTATAAAAGAATTGATTTAAGAAAAAAAATTAACGAACAATATGAATTTTCTGAATCTAGAAAAGAAGATTTTATTGAAATAAATGAAAAGTGTGCTAAGAAAACGGATGTAGAATTAAAAACTATAAGTAATACATATTTTGAATCTACAGAAAAATACAATGACATGAGCTTGTTAAATGATTGGATGAGCGAACGGTTTGACCATCACAATGTGCATATTTATCCTTATTGCAAACTATTTACAGATGATTTAGCTAAAAAATATAACACCAATTATTTTGGTTGGACAGGAATGTACTCACTAAGAGCAAGAAAAAATAAATGGGGGTTAATTGCTGTTTCTGTAGCCATTTATGGAATTGGTATTCCTATGGGTATATATTATGCTGTAACCCCTGAAAATCATACCTTTTACTACACTTATTTAGTTGATATTACTAATTATGATTTTTTAATGGCAAAAGAAGATTATGTGAAAATGAAAGATTATGATGATTTAATGAAATCATATATTTACGACACATACAATCAGATAAAAACTAAAAGAGATAATTAATGGTTTACATAAAAATTGACATCAATTATTATGTGTAAAATTTCCAAGAACAAAACAACTATGAAAAAAATATTACTTCTAATTTCAATTTTGTTTATATGGAATTCGTCTTTCTCCCAAAAAGCTCCTGGGTATATGGGTAAGAGATTTGTTCCTTCCTATTCTTTTGGATTTGCTCCTACTATTTTCAATCCTAAAAATAATGGTGAAAAGGGAATTTTTAATTTCAATCTTTTTCATCAGATAAAATTAGATTATGTTACTTCAAGAAAATCATCATTCGGTATTGGGTATGAGACTTATTCAACAGGAGTTGATTATGATAATGGTTATGATAATTACATTAGTGATGTAAGAATATATTTTTCAGGTTATGGAATCTTAAATGTAAAAGGCTTTCAACTGTATAAGAGTTTTTATAGAAGTGGTATTGCTCCTATGGGGAAAAAACACAGTGTAGGAATTAAAGTGTTATTTTCTTCTACCGATTTTGAAAATGTTGACGCAAGAATTAATAAGTCTAATAGCTATTCATATTATTCAACAACTAGCTATGAGATAAAAAAAGGTGGTACAAGTAAGGATTTCGGGCTTACGTACGGTTACTCATCAAGCAGAATTATTTTTGATAAGCTTGTGTTAAGTTTTGGCTTTGATGTTAACTTAATTTATTCTGCTCATTTTAAATATTTACACGCTTATTTGAATGGTAGTGAATATAATAGTGATGCTACGTTAATAGATCAAACGGAAGAAGAATATTTAAATGACAAAGCAAAACAAAGAGTGTTTTCTAGTCAACTATTAATGATTAAAATAGGGATAGGCTTTTTGGCATATTAACAAATGAATTTTGTAATTTAACTTTTTTATAATTGCTTAATAAATGACCGATAGTTTTTTGAGGAGGGCATCAGTATAAAGAAACAAATGGAACAACAACTAAACATATTCGGAGAACCACTAATTGCTTGTAGTAACAATCCATTAACAGGGTTCTTTAGAGACGGATGTTGTAATACGGACGAAACAGATAGCGGCGTCCATACCGTTTGCGTTGAAGTTACAGCTGAATTTTTAGATTTTTCTTATAACGTAGGAAATGATTTAATAACTCCAGTTCCAGAGTGGGATTTTAAAGGATTAAAGCCTGGAGATAAATGGTGTTTATGTGCCGCTCGTTTTTTAGAGGCTTATGAAAATAATGCCGCTCCAAAAGTAGTGTTAGAAGCTACTCACGAAAAAACCTTAGAAATTGTACCTATGGATGTGTTGATAAAACATGCTTCTTACAGCAAACAAAATCAATAAAATAATAATTTTTGTAATATTGTTTAGCTTAGGAACTAATCTAAGCTATTGATTTTTAAAGGGTTTTAATCAATTGTAAATACAGGAAAATTATTTTTAAAATATTACTTGCGAACTAATATTTAATGTATAAATTTGCAACCCTTTTTAGGATAAAAAATAAAAGATATGGAAGCTATTAAATTTGTAGAAAACGATTTGTCTCAGATAAATCAATACCCTGAATTCAAATCAGGAGATACGATTACTGTTTATTATAAAATTAAGGAAGGTAACAAAGAAAGAACTCAGTTTTTTCAAGGAGTAGTACTTCAAAGAAGAAACTCAGGAGCTAACGAAACATTTACTATTAGAAAAATGTCTGGTGGAATTGGTGTTGAAAGAGTTTTTCCATTTGCTTCTCCATTTATTGAAAAAATAGAAGTGAACAAACATGGTAATGTAAGAAGAGCTAGAATTTTCTATCTAAGAGAAAGAACAGGTAAATCTGCTCGTATTAGAGAAAAGAAAATGGTTAAAAAATAAGCTTATAATAATAGTTTAGATATGGTTAAAATCCTTAGGAGTTTTCTTCTAAGGATTTTTTTTGTGGGTAATGTGTATTGAAAAATAGTTGATGGAATTTTAAATAATTAAGAAGAGGTAACTTTAATCTTCATCACCAATTACCAACTTGTATTTTTCTTTTGCTTGAATTTCAATGGCTTTTTCATTGTCTAAAATCATGGTAGGAATTCCGTCAAAATCAGCAATTTTACCAGTTACATAAATAGTTTGGTGTAAAAGCATGTCGTGTGGATTGTAACTAAAATTCAATATGTTTTGTTTCCAAATAGCAATGGTAAAAATATGGTTAGGATAATTCATATCTAAGTTTAAAAATAAATGTCCGTTGCGGGTTTCTTTGCTGCTAACAACTGTTCCTGCAATAGTAACTTTTCTATTACTGCCCATTAATCTTTTGGCCTGTATGGTATTGTAAACACTTTTGGGTAAATCAGGTTGATAAAGTGGCCGGACATCATTTTTTTGTTTTTCCGGCAACCAATCTGTAATGTTTTTCTGACTTTCTAATGTATTTTCTTGTTCATCTTCAACTTGGTAGAAAAAATCAATGCCTGTAGCAGCTTCAACTTCATCAATACTTACAGCATAATTGTTTAAAGGGTAGTTAATTTTTTGGTTGGGCATTATAAAACCAATGGCTTTTTGGTTGGTTAAATCCATTACTACTTTGTAATAATATGCAGGGATGCTTACTTTATTAACGCTTCTTTCAATTTTAGGAAGCGTATCGTTTAATAATGGACCGGTAACAACATAAAGATGTGTAGTTGGATTGTTATAGATATAACCTCTTAAGATATCTTCCAATTCTCCCCATTTTTCTCTGTTAAATTCCGCCAATTGTGGCGACATATTAGAATAGAAATACGATTCTGAAAGTGCTTTTTGGCTCCATCTAAAATCTGCCGAAGGAGCTAAATGACCTCTATCGTAGCCAAATCCATCATACTCATAGTTACCATCTTCTTTTTTAGTTTTAAGAAAATAATCTATCTCGGTTGCCGAACCTGTTTTTACCAGTGAATCTTCTCTAAAATCGTTTGTTCTTCCTGTTTTTCCGTTAATAATATCGGGTAAAATAATATGAGCAACCCATTTGGCTTGTTCATGCGGTTCGGAATAGACCAAGCTCATGGCAGAATGATGAATAATTTCATCTTCATCATTGGTTTTGGGTAAACCATATTGGTATAAATCTTCACGGAGTTTTGTAAGCTTGTAAGTTTCCAACTTGTTGTAAAGTTCTTCTTTTTGTTGGTCGAGTTTATTGATTTCTTCTGTTAAGTTATTGATTTTTTCTTCAGACGTTTGACCAAAAACGGAAGAGCTTATTAATAAAATAAGAGAAAAAAATAGACGGTAGCTGAATTTTAGCATTAAAATAGGTGTTATACTTTAGAAAGTTAAAGCTAACAATAATTGTGCTATAGAAGTTAAGTGTAGCTTATTATTCTTTAAACAAAGAATCAACAAATTCAACTTTGTTAAAAACCTGTAGATGTTCTATTCCTTCTCCAACACCAATATATTTTACTGGAATTTTAAATTGGTCGGAAATACCAATAACCACCCCACCTTTAGCAGTTCCGTCAAGTTTAGTAATGGCTAAGGCATTAATTTCTGTAGCTAAAGAAAACTGTTTGGCTTGTTCGTAAGCGTTTTGACCAGTAGAACCATCTAACACTAATAAAATCTCATGAGGAGCATTAGGAATAACTTTCTTCATTACATTTTTAATTTTAGAAAGTTCATTCATCAAATTAATTTTATTGTGTAATCTTCCTGCTGTATCAATAATTACAACATCCATTCCCTTCGCTTTTGCAGACTGTAAGGTATCAAAAGCTACAGAAGCAGGGTCGGCATTCATTCCTTGTTCTACAATAGGAACATCAACCCTTTCTGCCCAAATTTTAAGTTGATCAACAGCAGCAGCTCTAAAAGTATCTGAGGCTCCGAGCATTACTTTTTTACCAGTTTTTTTAAGTTGGTGAGCTAATTTTCCTATGGTGGTAGTTTTGCCAACACCATTAACACCAACTACCATAATTACATAAGGTTCATCTTGCTGAGGTATGGTAAAGTCGGTATAGTTTTCAGTATTATTTTCTTCTAAAAGGGCAGTGATTTCCTCTCGTAGTATTTTGTTAAGTTCGTCAGTTCCTAAATATTTATCTCTAGCAACTCTATCTTCAATTTTTTCAATAATTTTTAGGGTAGTATTTACACCAACGTCAGAGGTTACTAAAATTTCTTCAAGGTTGTCTAATATTTCACTATCAACTTTAGATTTTCCCGCAACAGCTTTGGATAATTTTGAAAAAAAGTTTTCTTTGGTTTTGGTTAAACCTTCGTCAAGCACTTCTTTCTTTTCTTTTGAAAATATTTTGAAAAACGACATTTATACTATTTATTAGTGTTTGTATTTGAGTGGTTAAAATTAGGATTAAAGTTTTGATAATCCTGATAGGTTTAAATGATTGGAAATAAAAAAAGCTTCTCCCTTGACTACAAGAAAGAAGCTAAATAAAGTGTTTTTTAAAAGAAAAAAGATGTTATTTATTTTTTGAAAAAATCTTCTACTTTATCTTTTGTAACGATTTCTTCCTTAAAAGCATAAGCTCCTGATTTTGGAGACTTCACCATTTTAATAACTTTAGTGTAGTTCTTTCCACCTTCTTTTTGTACTGTTCCAACGGTTTTCTTTGCCATAACTATTTGGTTTATTTGAAAATTTCACAAAGTGAAAATTTCTAATTGATTTATTTGAAATTTTCTTTTTTATGAAAATTCCTAATTATTTAATTTCTTTATGTACGGTAACTTTCTTCAAAATAGGGTTGTATTTTTTTAATTCAACTCTATCTGGAGTATTTTTTTTGTTTTTTGTAGTAATGTATCTTGAAGTTCCAGGCATACCACTATTTTTGTGCTCTGTGCATTCCATGATTACTTGAATTCTATTTCCTTTCTTTGCCATTTTATATACCTTTTAAAAATTGGACTGCAAACTTAGGAATTTTTTTTCAATCGATTTCATTTTTTTTAACTAACTAATTACTTTTTTATTTTTAATGAGCTTTTCATTCTAATTCTTCAGTGTTTAAAGGTCTTTCTTCATTTATTCTTAGTAATAAAGTTCCGTTAAAATAGTTTGGTTTTAAGGGTTTTTCATCTGTTTCTATATTAATGTTATCAAAAATAAATTTTAATTTAACACCTTCTGTTTCCGATACAATTGTCATTTCGTTTACAGGAATGTCGTAATTGTTATTGGAGTTTTTGTAATTATCCATTAATTTTTTAATAATTCCATCAAAATTTAAAGCACTTTTAAGCTGTTTGTTTTCAAGTAAAAGTAACATGTTTTCATTGTCTTGTATTTTTAGCTCATATTCTTTATTGTTTATTACAAAAGTTTGTAAAATAACATTGTTGTTATAATTACTATTTACCTTAACATGATAATCATAACCAGAAATATCCAACACCTTATTATACATATTTTCAGTTGAAAAAGAAAAATAGGTTTGATTATTATTAGTGTAATGATGGGTATATTCTAACCCTAAAGCATTCATATATACTTTAGCTTCATTAATTCGTTCATATTTTCTTTTGTCTTGATTAAAGTTCGCAATTTTAGCATCATAATTAGTACTAAACCATGGTTTTATTTTAGTTAAACCATGATGGTCGTTTAAATAATCTAAAATAGATTTTATATCATTTTTAATCGAGTCGGGTAGTAGCTGTTCGTTTTGAGCTTTAAATTCATGATTATAGTTGGTAGAAATGCTATCAATAGCTTGTTCTTTGGTAATACTATTGTTCTCTAATAATTGATGCGTTTCTAAAATGGCTTTTAATCTGTTTACTTGACTGTTTTCACTTACAGAAAACATTCCCCAAGGACCAAAAGAAGTTAGCAGTATAACTGTAAAAAGTGAAATAGGAATAAATTTAATATTGCTTTTACCAATGGCAAAATAAATAGCTACTAGTGTAAGCCAACATCCCAATAATAAAATGATATATCTATTTATAGTAATGCCATAATCTCCAATTCGCATATTAATAGCAATGAATAACATAATAATTAATGGAAATAAAATAAAATAGTAAACTCTAGAGAAAGTGGCTATCCATTTGTTTTCTTTTTGTTTGGAATAAGGATAAATCAACAAGAAGTTTAGAATTCCTAATATAGCTACACAAACTATCAAGTAAGAAACAATTCCTTTTGGCCAGTCCCAAGCTGTAAATATTTTAATACCATAACCGTATAGAATTAGTAAGTATAGCATTAATAATGGTAGTAATATATATTGAGAGAAAATTTTTAATCCTGCGGGGTATTCATAGTCGTTATCTAAATCGGTTAGAGATTTTGGCATTCCGGCAGTAAAAAACCAAGTGTTAAACAAACCAGCAATGATTACCCAAAACTCAAAATAAAACTGGTCACGAATTTTTACATCAAACAATAAATTTAAGGAAACCAAAGCCAATACAATTCCAACGTATAAAAATCCGGAATATAATACAGAAGTTAAAAACCTAATAAATAGCACCTTGTTGTATTGCCAAAAACCATTAATTTCTTTTTTAAGAATAAAAGGAGCAAAGGCAACTAATAAATGAATAGTAATGTTGTAAATAGCGTATCTTATATAAGGGAGGGTGGTATTAAAAGATTCGTCAGAATTAGGTAAGCTAAAATAAATACCTATTAAAATTAATGTGCCTATTAAGCTGAGTAAAGCTTTTATTTTAAAGGAAAAAGTTAGCTTTTCGCTAAAAACAGTAACACAAAAAAATAAAGGAATACCTAAAGCAGCACAAAGCATTAGGTTGATAACCGGAAACAAATTGCCTTGGTAATGTTCGTGTTCTATTAGATAAATAGCACAAACTACACTAATAGTTGCTGATACTATGCTTAGCGGGAATCTTTTTAAAGCAGTTACAGCTTTTTCTTGAAGGTATTGAATAGAAGGAAGTTTCATGTTCTTTTTTTAGTTAAAAATAATTGTGAAAATAATAAATTTTATGCATCCATGTACTAAACTATATAATTTTTAAGTTATTATAAATGTCTAACCAAAACCATAAAATCATGAACCATTTTCAAAAAATCACCAAGAAAAATGAACGAATGAGATTTGTTTATTTTCAATTAGGACTATTAATTAGTTTTTCATTAACCTTTTTAGCTTTCGAATGGACGACCTATTATTCTATAAAAGAATTGCCGGGGAATCATGTAATAGAAAATGATGACATTGAGTTACCTCCAGTTTTTGTTGTTGAAAAACCACAGCCAAAAGTTAAAATAGAGTCAACTCCAAGAAAAAATATGGATGAAATACTAATTGTAGATAAACCAACAGAAAAAACCACTGATGAGCCTACAAAAGAAGACCCCGTTGTAGAAACTAAGTTTGATAAAAAATGGGTGAAAGTAGAAGAATATGACGATGATGATGAAACTAATCCATTAGATTTTGTTGATGAAATGCCTGTTTTTGTTGGAGGAGATAAAGCATTGTATGAATATTTATCTAACAATATTAAATATCCTAAAAGGGAAAAACAAATAGGGATTGAAGGAAAAGTATATGTAGAATTTGTAGTGGGTAAAAAAGGCGAAATTACAGATGTAAAAATACTAAGAGGCGTTAGCGAAACCATAGATGCGGAAGCTATCAGAGTTATAAAATCTATGCCCAATTGGTTGCCCGGAAAACAAAAAGGTAGAGCTGTTAAAGTAAGGTATAAAATGCCAATTAGCTTTAAGTTGATTAAGTAATTATAAAGCTAATACAATAGAAAAGCTTTCAGGAAGAATTCTGGAAGCTTTTTTTACACCTTTGTTTTACACAAAAATATCTGCATAACTTTAGCTAATAAGTATTAACAAAACAATATTATAGTATAATTTTGAGCTATATTTTTTAATAAAATAAGTGTTATGGAATCAAAAGAAACAAATAAAGCGGTTATTCAAAATAAACCAACAGGAAACAAGAATAATAAGTTTATGATGGTTATTATCATTTTGTTATTGGGTTTTTGTGGCTATCTTATTTGGCAAAATTTGGAATTGAAAAAAGCAATTGACAAAGGAGAAATTGCTTATACAGAAGTTTCTTCAGAAAGAGATCAGGTGCAGGCTGAATTGGAAGAAATGCTTAAAAAATATGAAGACTTAGAAACAGATAACCAAGAATTGAGTGCCGAATTAGCTGCCGAAAAAGCTAAAATTGAAGAACTGATAAAAAAGGCTAAAGGTAAAGATTGGTCCATCTATCAATTGAAAAAAGAAACCGAAACACTTCGCAAAATAATGAAAGGTTATGTGGTGCAAATAGATTCGTTAAACCAATTGAACAATAAGCTAACAGATGAAAATAAAACAGTTAAAAGCCAATTGTCTAACGAGCAAAAAAAGGCTCAAGAATTAACGGAGAAGAATGAAGATTTAAACACATTGGTGACTGTAGCCTCTCATTTAAAGACGTTAGGATTGAAATCTCACGGTGTAAAAGTAAAAAATGACAATACCGGAAAAGAAATGGACAGGGCTAAAAAGGTGGATAAAATCAGAACTTCATTTACTGTGCAGAAAAATACCATTACCAAACCGGGTAAAAAATGGATTTATGTTAGAATTCTCACTCCCGATGGCAGAGTTCTATCTGAAAAAACAGACGATTCTAATAAATTTGATTTTAACGGAGTTAGAGGTTTGTACTCATCTAAAAAAGAAATTGACTACAAAAATGAAGATATGCAAGTAACTATTGATTGGGTTAAAATAGATGAATTTCCTGTTGGAGAATATAATGTAGAAGTTTATGCTGATGGTGTTGATATAGGTAAAACCAAGTTTACCTTGAAATAATTTAACAAAAGCTCCTGAATTCTTTAATTTTGCAGCGAATTAAAAATTTAGATTAAATCATGGAAAACATTGACGTTACAAAGTATTACGATTTAGCTGCAGAATTAATAATGACTTATGGTCCTAAACTATTAGGAGCATTAGCGGTTCTAATTGTTGGACTTTTTATCATTAAAGCACTTAATAAATCCTTTAAAAACTTTCTTGAAAAAAGAAATATAGACCCTTCATTAAAACCATTCTTCTCTAGCATTGTAAGTGTACTGTTAAAAACCTTGTTGGTGATTAGTGTGCTAAGCATGCTTGAGATAGAGATGACTTCTTTTATAGCAATTCTTGGTGCTGCAGGTTTAGCAATTGGTTTGGCATTATCGGGTTCCTTGCAAAATTTTGCGGGAGGAGTATTTATATTAGTTTTCAAACCATTTAAAGTAGGGGATTATATAGATGCTCAAGGATATGAAGGAACTGTTAAGGGAATCCAAATTTTTAATACTATACTAACAACTCCGGATAATAAAACCGTAATTATTCCTAATGGTGGATTGTCAACCGGATCGATGATAAATTATTCTACAGAACCATTAAGAAGAGTAGATTGGACTTTTGGTGTTGGTTATGGAGATAGTACAGGAAAAACAAAAGAAGTTTTACAAAAATTAATTGATAATAATGAATTAATTTTAAAAGATCCAGCTCCTTTTATTGCTGTTTCTGCTTTGGCAGATAGTTCAGTTAATTTTGTTGTAAGAGCTTGGGTAAAAACACCCGATTATTGGACAGTATTTTTCGAGATGAATGAAAAAGTGTATAATGCATTTAATGAAGAAGGATTAAATATTCCATTCCCACAAATGGATGTTCATGTTCATAATACAAATTCACTTATAAAATAAATATAATCAGATGAAAAAAATTATTTATGCAACAATGATGTTGCTTGTAAGTGCAGGAATGGTAACTGCTCAAATAGTTGATGAAGAATTAACCGAAGCAGAAAAAATAATAAAAGCTCAAGAATCTGATAGTTTAGATGGCTGGAAAGTAGGTGGTGTGCTTGGAGCCAACCTTACACAAGCTAGTTTTACCAATTGGTCTGCCGGTGGTGAAAACTCTGTAGCAGTTAATGGGTTGCTTAGCACTTTTGCTAATTACAAAAACGGTCGTTCATCATGGGATAATACACTTAATCTTGCTTACGGTATGTTAAAACAAGGTGAAGGTGGCGTTAGAAAAACAGATGATAGAATTGATTTTATGTCGAAATATGGTTATAAAGCTACTGAAAGATGGTATTACGCTGGTTTGGTAAACTTTAAAACTCAATTTGCTGATGGTTATAACTATCCAGATGATTCAACAGAAATATCTACTTTTCTTGCTCCCGCTTATGCATTAGCAGCAATTGGTATGGACTATAAGCCGCATGATAATTTTACTGCGTTTATATCTCCTTTTACAGCAAGAATGACTATAGTAAATGATAAAACTTTAGCAGATGTTGGTGCCTTTGGTGTTGATCCAGCTGAATTTGATGATTTAGGAAATAAAATTAAAAATGGTAAAATGCTTAGAGCTGAATATGGGGGGTACGTTAGAGTGATGTATAAAAAAGAAATAATGGAGAATATTAACTTAGAAACCCGTTTTGATGCTTTCTGTAATTATACTGAAGAACCAACACACATTGATGTAAACTGGGAATTATTACTTTCACTAAAAGTAAATAAATTTATTTCGGCAACAGTTTCAACACAGTTAATTTACGATCATGATATTGATATTGCTGTTGATAGAAATAATGATGGCGTTATAGATGGCTCAGGACCACGAGTTCAGTTTAAAGAAATTTTAGGAGTAGGTTTAAATTACAAATTCTAAAAATCTTAGTTAAATATTAATGCACAACCATTTCAAATTAATTGAAATGGTTGTGTTGTTTATAATATCAAAATTTATTGATATTTTCGCCACAAGGCAACCGAACAAACATAATAACGTCTTAAGATAAAATTGAATGGATCGAGAAGATCAAGATAAATTAGAACGTCTTGTTAACGAATGCGTTAAAGGCAACAGGCAAGCTCAAAAAGAGCTTTACAAGATGTATTATGGAAAAATGATGAGTGTTTGTTATCGTTATGCCAATAATACAGAAGAAGCCAAAGATGTGTTGCAAGATGGATTTGTCAAGGTTTTTCAACATCTTAAAAGTTATAATTTTAAAGGTTCTTTAGAAGGTTGGGTAAGAAGGATAATTGTAAATACCGCCATAGATTGTTATAGAAAAAACAAAGGCGTATATTTTGTAGAAGATGAAGATAATTACATTTTAGATGCTAATTATTCAGAAAGTGCAGAAAGTATTTACAGCAATTTTGGAGTTGAAGTAATTATGGAAGCCATTCAAGAGTTAACACCTGTTTACAGAACAGTTTTTAACTTGTATGTGCTAGAAGGTTACTCCCACAAAGAAATTGCAGATGAACTAGAAATAAATGAAGGAACATCTAAGTCTAACTTAGCCAAAGCAAAAAGAAACTTAAGACAAATATTAGAAAAAAAGAATGCCCAAAAACATGGATAAATTCGAAAAATTAATAAAAGACAAAATTGAACAACACGAAGTTCCTTTTAATGAAGCTCATTGGAATGAGATGGATGCTAAATTAAACTCGTTAAAAAATGTTCAATACATTAAAAATATTGCTATTGCAGCTTCAGTTGTTGCTGTGGTAGCTGTTTCTGCTTATTTTATCTCCAATAATAATATTGATGATAAAAATAGTATAGAAAATTACTCAACAGAAGTTAATACTAACGAACAAGCTCCTTTAATTAAGGAAGAAACTTCCAATACAAATAATACAACTATTAACACTACTAACAACCAAAATAACATTCAGGAAAATCATTCCAATCAAACTCAAGTTATTGATGAAAAAATAACAGAGCAATTATCGGAAGAAAAAACTCCATTGTTGGTTGAAGATATAAAACAAAAAGAAATAGTTGATAATAAATCTCCTGAAAACAATAATAACACTGTTGCAGATTTAAATGTACAGGCAGAAGTATTAAGCTCAACAGTGTGTTTAGGTCAGCAAGTAGTATTTAAATCAAAAGTTAATGCTTACAACCCATCTTACTTATGGGACTTTGGTGACGGAACAACATCTAATAACTCACAACCACATCATGTTTATGATAAAGCTGGAAATTATGAGGTAACATTAACTGTTGTAAATAATGAAACCAAACAAAGAACAGTTGAAAATGTAGGAAGTGTAACCATTCTTCCAACACCAACTAAAGAGTTTACTTATACAGAAGAAGCGTTGGCTCACGATAAAAATAAATTTTCTTATCCTGCTACAACGCTTAAAACAGAAAACCAAAACATTACTGCTTATCTGTGGAAAACGAATGATGGAAGAACATCTACAGAAGCAACACCAAGTTTTGTTTTTGAAGATAAAGGAACTTACGATGTAAAGCTAATGCTTACTCATCAATCAGGTTGTTATGTTGAGTTTACTAAATCGGTAGAAATCACCTTAGATATGGACTTGTTAGCTCCATCAGGATTTATTCCTAATAGTTCTATAGAAGAAAATCAAACGTTTATTCCCAAAGCATTATTGGGTTGGGATGTAAATTTCAAAATGATTATTACTGATAAAAGTGGGAAGTTAATTTACGAAACTATTGATAAGTTCAAGCCTTGGAATGGTAAGCTAAACAACTCAGGAGAGCAACTTCCAAACGATATTTACTTATGGAAAGTGGTGACTTATGATGCAAGTGGAAAAGCATATCATCATAATGGAACTATTCGCTTAATGAATAAATAAGAACTGCCCATAAAGCCCGATAACTTCGTTACTCTCATATTAAAAATCAGTCATTTACTTTAGTAAACTCCTGATTTTAATATTTCGAAAGCCTCGTACTCGAACTTTATGGCTCAGCCACTCCTTTATAGACGAATGTTAAATAGTTTTTTAAAGGAGACTCCCAAAAAAAATAAAATGACAAAATTCATGGTTTTATAAATTAAAACCACGGAATTTTGCATTTGTAATGCAAGCAGAAAAAACTCATACAAAGCAAAAAACAACTTGTTACCATTGTGGTGAAGATTGCTTGGAAGAAACATTGGTTTTCGATAGTAAATCTTTTTGTTGCGTAGGGTGTAAATCTGTTTATGAAATTCTTAATCAGAATGATTTATGTAATTATTATGATTTAGAAAAAACACCGGGCATTTCTCCTCCAAAAAATGTTTCTAAAAAACACGAGTACCTCGAAAATCAAGAAATAGTAGAAAAATTAATTGATTTTAAAGATGATGAACGTATGTTGGTTACTTTCTATTTACCACAAGTTCATTGTAGCTCTTGCGTTTGGTTGTTAGAGAATTTGTACAAACTAAATCCACATGTATTTTCATCAAGAATAAATTTTTTAAAGAAAGAACTTAAACTGTCTTTCAATTACCACCAACTTTCCTTAAGGCAATTAGTGGAATTACTGGCTTCAATAGGTTACGAACCCGAAATTAATTTCTCAGATACATCAAAAGATAAAAAGTATAAAATAGACAGGAGTTTAGTCTATAAGCTAGGAATTGCCGGATTTGCTTTTGGTAATATTATGATGTTGAGTCTGCCCGAGTATTTTGGCTTAGACGATATAAAAGAACTTTCGTTTGCCAAATTCTTCGGATACATCAATATTTTACTTTCCTTACCTGTGCTTATTTATAGTGCATCAGATTATTTAAAATCGGCTTGGGTAGCCCTCAAACACAAAACAATTAATATAGATATTCCCATTGTGTTGGGAGTAATAGCTTTGTTTTTCAGAAGTGTTTATGAAATTGTTAGTCACCAAGGAGCAGGATATTTAGATTCGTTGGCAGGATTGATTTTCTTTATGTTGTTGGGAAAGGTTTTTCAGCAAAAAACCTATGCCGTACTTTCTTTTGAGAGAGATTATAAATCGTATTTTCCAATATCATCAACCATTATTAAAGAAAACGGAGAGGAGGTGAGTATCGCTGTTTCTGAACTTAAAAAAGGCGACATCATCTTAATAAGAAATAATGAGATTATTCCTGTAGATGCAGAATTGGTAGCAGGTGAAGCAAAAATTGATAATAGTTTTGTTACAGGAGAATCCTTACCAGTAGAGATTAAAGTGGGTACAAAAATTTATGCAGGAGGAAAACAAAAAGGAGAAGCCATAAAATTAAAAGTGCTGAAAGAAATTTCTAATTCTTACTTAACTCAATTGTGGAATGATGAAGCTTTTACCAAACAAAATCAGGATCAGTTTGCTGGAATAACCAATGTCATTAGTAAGTATTTTACCTTAATAATTATTGCAATAGCCTTGGGCAGTCTATTTTATTGGTGGAATATTGATAAGAAAATTGCCATACATGCTTTTACATCGGTTTTAATTATTGCTTGTCCTTGTGCGTTGGCTTTATCCGCACCATTTACTTTCGGAAATGTGTTGAGAATTTTTGGTAGAAATAAATTTTACCTCAAAAACGCAACTGTTATAGAGCAGTTAGCAAAAATCAGTACTATAGTTTTTGATAAAACAGGAACACTAACACAGGCAGCAAATTCCTCTATTTCTTATATTGGAGAGGAAATGAATAAGGATAAGTTAAATGCTGTAGCTTCGTTGTTAAGACAGTCATCACATCCACTTAGTAAATTAGTTTTTGCAACATTAGAAAATTACCAATTAGTAGAAACAAAAGAGTTTGAAGAAGTGTTGGGTAAAGGAATTGTGGCAACAGTTAATGGAAAAACGGTAAAAATTGGTTCTGCAAATTTTGTTGAAACTACAAAAGAAGATGCAGCAACAACATCTGTAGTTTATGTAAAAATTGACAATAAATTATTAGGAAGGTTTCAGTTAGAAAATGCGTATAGAAAAAACCTAAAAACAGTAATCAATCAGTTGCAACAATATTTTAAATTACATTTAGTTTCGGGCGATAATGACAGTGAGCAAAAAAGGTTGTTAGTGTATTTTTCTAAAGAAAATGCTTTTTTATTTAATCAAACTCCCGAGCAAAAACTTAAGTACATAAAAGAACTACAACAGCAAAATGAAAAAGTAGCCATGATTGGTGATGGGTTAAATGATGCCGGAGCTTTAAAACAAAGCAATGTAGGTATTTCTATTTCTGAAGATGTAAATACTTTTTCTCCTGCTTGTGATGCGATTTTAGATGCTGAAGTGTTTGAAAAATTACCCTTATTTTTTAAATACGCTAAAACAAGCATTAACATAGTAATTGCAAGTTTTGTTGTTTCATTTTTATATAATATTGTGGGATTAAGTTTTGCTGTTCAAGGTTTAATGTCCCCTGTGTTGGCAGCTATTTTAATGCCTTTGAGTTCAATTACTGTGGTAGTTTTCGTAACTCTTGCAACCAACCTTTCTGCTAAGTTGATGAAAGTAGATTGATTTGAAGCATAAAAAGAAGCACCAAAAGACATTAGTTAATTTGACAAAAGTCATGTTTTTTTAAGTTTACTCATAATATTTTTACCAAAAAATTATGAGCGTACTATTTATATTAATCATTGTAAGTTTAGCGGTAGCTATTAGTTTTCTGGTAGCCTTTGTCTGGTCTGTAAAAGATGGGCAATATGAAGATGATTATACCCCATCAATGAGAATCCTCTTTGATGACGAGAAGAAAGAAACAAAACATCAATCAAAATAAACTTAATAAATTATGACACAGCAAACAGAAAAGTTTTTTTATGACAACAAGATCGTAAAACTATTTGCATACGCAACCATTTTTTGGGGCGTTGTAGGAATGTTGGTTGGATTGCTTGTAGCACTTCAAATGTATATTCCGGCATTAAATTTTAATTATGAGTTTACCACTTTTGGTAGAACCAGACCCTTGCATACCAATGCAGTAATTTTCGCATTTGTGGGGAATGGAATTTTTACCGGAGTGTATTACTCTTTACAAAGGTTACTTAAAACCAGAATGTGGAGTGATAAATTGAGTTTAATTAATTTTTGGGGATGGCAGCTAATTATTGTCTCCGCAGCAATCACCTTATTAGCAGGATTTACAACTGGAAAGGAATATGCAGAATTAGAGTGGCCAATTGATATAGCTATTACTTTAATTTGGGTAGTTTTTGGTTGGAATATGTTTGCAACCATATTACAAAGAAGAGAAAGACACTTGTATGTTGCCATTTGGTTTTACATAGCCACTTTTGTAACTGTTGCAGTTTTACACTTGGTTAATTCATTTGAATTACCTGTAAGCTTCATGAAAAGTTACTCATGGTATGCAGGTGTTCAAGATGCGTTAGTACAATGGTGGTACGGACATAATGCTGTTGCCTTCTTTTTAACAACACCTTATTTAGGATTAATGTATTATTTTGTGCCAAAAGCAGCACAACGACCGGTTTATTCTTATAAATTATCTATTATCCACTTTTGGGCGTTAATCTTCTTATACATTTGGGCTGGACCTCACCATTTACTTTACACATCTTTACCGGAGTGGGCTCAAACGTTAGGAGTAGTTTTCTCAGTAATGCTTATCGCTCCATCTTGGGGAGGTATGATTAATGGATTATTAACACTTCGTGGTGCTTGGGATAAAGTTAGAGATAGTGCGGTACTTAAATTTTTTGTAGTGGCTATTACTGCTTATGGTATGGCAACTTTTGAAGGACCAATGCTCTCACTAAAAAGTGTAAATGCAATAAGCCATTATACAGATTGGACAGTTGGACACGTACATATTGGAGCGTTGGGTTGGAATGGATTCCTAACGTTTGGGATGTTGTATTGGCTTATTCCTAGAATGTTTAATACTAAATTATATTCCGAGAAATTGGCTGGAGTCCACTTTTGGATAGGTACTATAGGGATATTAGTTTATGCAGTACCATTATACTTTGCAGGATTTACACAATATTTAATGTGGCAAGAATTTACTACTGATGGATATTTAAAATACCCTAACTTCTTAGAAACAGTTACTGAAATTGTTCCAATGTATATGACAAGAAGTATTGGAGGAACATTGTATTTAGTTGGAGCGTTATTAATGGTTTATAACATCATTAAAACAGTAAAACAAGGTCAGTTTGTAAATAATGAAGCTGCTGAAGCTCCTGCTTTAGAACCTGTTTATGCTCCTCATAAGGGAGAACACTGGCACAGAGTTATTGAAAGAAAACCTGTTAAGCTATTAATATTTTCATTAGTTGTAATATTAATTGGAGGAGCGGTAGAAATGGTACCAACCTTCTTGGTAAAATCTAATGTACCAACCATTGAAGCGGTTAAACCATATACACCTCTTGAATTACAAGGTAGAGATATTTATGTAAAAGAAGGTTGTTATAATTGTCACTCACAAATGATTAGACCATTTAGACATGAGGTGGAAAGATATGGCGATTACTCAAAATCAGGTGAGTTTGTTTATGACCATCCGTTCCAGTGGGGTTCGAAAAGAACAGGGCCAGATTTGGCTAGAGAAGGTTCTAAAAAGTTAAGAAAATCTCACTCTTGGCATTATAACCACATGGAAAACCCAACAAGTATGTCGCCAGGTTCTATTATGCCTTCTTATCCTTGGATGTTAGAAAAAGATATAGACATTGAAAGTACGCCTGCAAAAATTAGAGCAATGCAAACGTTGGGAGTTCCTTATGCAGAAGGTTATGATCAACAAGCTATTGAAGATTTGAAAAAACAAGCCAATGAAATAGCAGAGCAACTAAAAACTGAGGGAATTGAAAAAGCAGATGCTAATAAAGAAATTATTGCACTTATCGCTTACTTACAAAGATTAGGAACTGACGTAGAAAAATAATTTAAAAAGATAGAATTATGCTAAAGTTTATAAAACATAATATGGAAACAATTGGAGGGATAGAAATCTTTCCAATTATTTCACTGGTTATCTTTTTCCTCTTTTTTATGGGATTGTTGGTTTGGGTAATAACTACCAAAAAACAATATGTAGATTATATGGAAAAGTTACCACTAGAAGATGATAATATAAAAAATAACGCTTATAACTAAGGAATCATGGAAAATAAAATCGAAAAATCAGAAATAATTGAAGGTTTGGATAGCAATGTTACAGACCATGAATATGATGGAATTATTGAATTAGATAACGCACTTCCGCCATGGTGGTTGTATATGTTCTACGGAACAATAATTTTTGCTATCATTTATGTCATTTTGTTTTTTGGAATGGGAAAATTTAAGCAGCAAGATGAGTTAAAAGCAGAATATGCTGTAGCTGCAGAAAAAATTGAAGCTTACCAAAAAGAACATGGTACTGCTGTAGATGAAAATACTGTTGTATTAGTTACAGATGCTGATCAATTAGCAGATGGTAAAGCTATTTACGAAAAAAACTGTGTTGCTTGTCATGCTGTAAATGGTGGAGGAGGAGTAGGTCCAAATTTTACTGATGATTATTGGATACACGGAAACAGCATTAATGAAGTTTTTAAAGTGGTTAAATATGGTGTTCCGGAAAAAGGTATGATTCCTTGGGAAGCACAATTAAATCCAGAGCAAATGCAAAATGTTGCTAGTTATATTCTGAACGAATTTGCAGGTAAAAATGTAGAGGGAGGAAAAGAGCCTCAGGGTGAAAAAGTGAATTAATACCAATAAATTTAAGTAAAATGGAAGCAAATACATCAAACGATAATGCTTCATTCAGAAACAGAATTACAACAGTTGATGATGAGGGGAAAAGAAAATGGCTTTTTCCAAAAAAGCCTAAAGGTAAGTTTACCAACTACAGAACTTATTTAAGTTACTTATTGTTAATTATATTATTTGCTAATCCGTGGATAAAAATTGATGGTGAGCCGCTTTTAATGTTCAATATTATTGAGCGTAAGTTTGTGTTGTTTGGTCAGGTTTTTTGGCCGCAAGATTTCTTTCTCTTTGCCTTGATAATGATAACCATGGTTATTTTTATCGTGCTGTTTACTGCTGTTTATGGTAGGGTTTTTTGTGGTTGGATTTGTCCGCAAACCATTTTTATGGAGATGGTTTTTAGAAAAATTGAGTACTGGATAGATGGCGATTACAAACAACAAATTCAATTAAAAAAACAAGCTTGGAATACTCAAAAAATAGTTAAAAGAGTTTTTAAATATGGCTTGTTTTATCTTATCTCAGTAATTATAGCTCATACGTTTTTGGCTTATATTATTGGTTCGGATGAATTGGTAAGAATTCAAACATCTCCTATTCAAGAACACCTTGTAGGCTTTATTACTATACTAGTTTTTAGCTGGGTTTTCTTCTTTGTGTTTGCATGGTTTAGAGAGCAAGTTTGTTTGATAGTTTGTCCTTACGGCAGATTGCAAGGTGTAATGTTAGACAGGAACTCTTTAGTAGTGGCTTACGATTATATTCGTGGAGAAAAAAGAGCCAAATTCAAGAAGAACGAAGACAGAGCATCAGAAAATAAAGGAGATTGTATAGATTGTCACCAATGTGTAGATGTTTGTCCCACAGGAATTGACATTAGAAACGGTACTCAGTTAGAATGTATCAACTGCACAGCATGTATAGATGCTTGCGATTACATGATGGAAAATGTTGGACTTGAAAAAGGCTTAATTAGAATTGATTCGGAAAATGCAATTGCAGAAAATAAAAGACAATTTTTTACTACAAGAGCTAAGGCATACACAGCAGTTTTACTTATTCTTATTGCTTTTGTTATTTACTTATTTACGCTAAGAGGAAGCATGGAAGCAAGTATTTTAAGAACTCCTGGAATGTTGTACCAAGAGCAAGAGAATGGCTTTATTAGCAATTTATACAATGTTAAAGTGGTAAATAAATCTAATAAAGATTTAAAACTTACCTTTGAACTTGAAAACATGGATGGTGAGGTTAAAATGGTTGGGATGGACACTTTAAGACTTGAAAAAGGAAAAAGCAACCAACAAGCATTTTTTGTAAATATATCACAAGAGCATCTGAAAGAAAAATCTACCCCTATTAAAATTGGTATTTACAATAGAGGAGAGCTTATTCATGAAAATGAAACCACTTTTTTAGGACCTAACACTAATACTACTAAATAATGAAATTCAATTGGGGAACAGGTATAACAATTTTTATAGTACTATTTGTATTATCTATGAGTGCTATGGTTTTTAAAGCAAGCCAACAAAATGTAGATTTAGTTACAGAAGATTATTACGAAAAAGAGTTGGCTTTTCAGGACTTAAAAGATAAAGAAGCCTTGGTGTTAAGTCACTTTAAGGAACAAATTAGCTATAAAATTGAAAATGATAAGTTGCAATTAATTTTTCCAAGCAAAGTAGAAGGGGAGGTAAAAGGCAATATTGTTTTCTTTAAACCTTCAGATGCAAGGTTAGATCAATCAGTAGATTTTACATCAGAAAGTAAGACATTAGTTTATCCTTTAGACTTGTTTTCAACAGGCATGTATAAGCTCAGAATAGAATGGCAAAATGCTGGGAATGCTTATTACAGTGAGCTTACAGTAGAATTGTAAAAAAACTCCATTAATGGAAATTTTAATCGTAGGATTTGTTTTAGGATTTTTAGGTAGTTTGCATTGTATTGGCATGTGCGGACCGATAGCTTTTGCATTGCCATTAAAAAACAGCAGCGTAGGGTACAGAATTATTGGAGCTTTAACCTATAATTTTGGAAGAATAGTAACTTACAGTCTGTTAGGTTTTGTGTTTGGTTTTTTTGGCCAGGGAATCAAAACCGCATCTTCCCAACAATTTTTATCTATTTTAATTGGTAGTATTTTAATCTTAGGCGTATTAATTCCTTCCAAATGGTTGAATAATTTATCGCCAACAAGTATTGTTTACCAGCAAATAGCCTTTGTGAAGCAAAAATTAGGAGCCTTATTAAAATCTTCATCACTTCACAACTTGTGGTTTATTGGCTTTTTAAACGGCTTTTTACCTTGCGGATTGGTCTATACCGCCATAGGTTCAGCCATTGCCTTAGGCGATGTTTATAAAAGCATTTGGTTTATGGCAGCTTTTGGTTTAGGAACACTTCCTTTAATGTTTTTAGCTACGCAGTTAGCAAGTGTGGTAAGTGTTTCCATCAGAAACAAAATCAGAAAACTATTTCCAATTTTAATTATTATTATAGGCGTGCTGTTTATCCTCAGAGGCTTGAACTTAAATATTCCTTATATCAGCCCAAAAATTAATGTAGAACGTCCTTTTGTACAGGATTGTTAAAGGTATAAAACATTAATAATAAGCTAAAACTGCCATTATTTAAATGGAATCACTACATTTGAGGTAAAGATAACATGTAGATAAAGAACACTAGTGTTCTTTATTCGTATGTTGTATAACATAAATTAAAATTATGGCTAGAAAATCGGAATCAAAAGAACGAGTTATAAAAGGAAACAAATTAGAATGTCCTATTTGTAATCATGATAAGTTTTGGGCAAGAGAGACTTTAATGAATACACCAGGTATGACTTTCTTTGGGTTGGACTGGGCGAATAAAGGAGCAAAAAATTACATTTGTGATAATTGCGGATATGTAAATTGGTTCTTAGAAAGATAAAGTTATTTTGAGGAGTAAACATTATACAACAACAAATAAAGTGCGTTGAAACGCGTTTTATTCCCCTATCTCCTTTAAGTATAACCAATCCTCTGTTTCAAGCATTTGCTTGGAACACTATGTTTAAAAAGCATTACAATTTAAATAGATATTGTTATATTTGGAGTAAATATATAGTGTGAATAATGAATACTAGTGTTCTTTATTTACATGTTGGGCTTCATTAAATGAAAATAAATCTACTTATAATATCTATAATCTTTTCTTTGGATTGTGTCGCAAGATCTCCATCCCGACCTTACTCTGCTCCTAATTTAGAAATAGAATCTTTGATACCTTTTTCGATTTCTGAACTTTCTTTAATAAAGGCTAATAAAATTGTTAAGATAAAGGAGAATGAAAAAACCTACTATTTCACAGATGGACAACTCGACTCAATAATTATTAAAATTGGGGTTTCTAGAAAAAAAATAGATATAATTCAAAAAACTAAATATAATTATAATAGCAAAGGAAAATTAATTCAAAGAACAGTTAAAGATATTTTTGTTGAATATTCAGATTCCATTGCTTACAATAAAGAGGGAAGAATAATTCAATATTATTCATATCAAATTTGGAATAAATCAAAAAAGAAAAAAATAAAAACTGTCTATCACAATTTGAATTTATTAAAAGTTGAAAATGGTCTTACCCACTTAGTAGATAGCACAAAAAATGAAACTTTTCTATTTACGAAAGAAAACAAACTGATTAAAAGGATATTAGATTACCAAATTGATTCCCTGTTTACACAAAATACAAATGACACTATAAGGGAAATTTGGACATACAAAACGTCTAATGATTCTACTTTCAAAAAGGGTGAAATAAACTTTTATCATAACAATTTACTTGTTAAAAATCAGAGGTTTTCAATGCTAACAGGAAATTATTGTCAATTTGAAGAAATAAGAATTTACAATAATATAGGTCAACTAATTAGGATTGAAAACTCCCACACTAGAGCCACAGAAAGCTTTATTACATATAATGACTATGGTTTAAAAAGAGAAGTATTAACAAAATACTTGGCAAGTTTTAGGTATCAAATGTTCTATTATTTGTTAAACTAAAAAACGAAAGCCCCATCTCCTCTAGGTATAATCAATCCTCTGTTTCAAGCATTTGCTTGGAACAATTTTTTAATTACTCTTCTTCATCTGTTCCGTAATCAAAACAGCCTCTTTAGCAGCTTTTACATCATGCACCCTAAGAATATTAGCTCCTTTAATTAAAGCGATGGTGTTTAGTACAGTAGTTCCACTCAGGGCTTCTTTTGGGGTGGTTTTAATCACTTTGTTTATCATGGATTTTCGGGAAACGCCAACTAAAATGGGTAGTTCAAAAATATTGAAATCGGCTAAGTGGTGCATTAGCTCATAATTGTGATCTACTGTTTTGCCAAAACCAAAACCGGGGTCTATAATAATGTCATTTATTCCTTTTTTTGTGAGGATATCCACTTTTTCTGAAAAGAAAGACATTACTTCTTGGGTAACATTTTTGTAAGAGGGAGCTTTTTGCATATTTTCCGGAGTGCCTTGCATATGCATTAAAATGTAAGGAACATTCAAACTAGCCACACAATCGAAAAGTTGCTTATCCATGCTTCCCGCAGAAATGTCGTTGATAATGCTTGCACCATTTTCAACCGCTTTTTCAGCAATTTCACTTCTAAACGTATCAATAGAAATAATGCATTCAGGAAATTCCTGATGAATTAATTTAATGATAGGTAAAACCCTGCTCAATTCCTCTTCTTCGCTAACAAAGGCAGCTCCCGGTTTGGTAGAATATCCGCCAACATCAATAATGGCAGCACCTTCATCTAAGTGTTTTTTTACTTGGGTAACAATTTCTTCCTCCGATAGATAGCTGCCGCCATCAAAAAATGAGTCAGGAGTTACATTTAATATGCCCATTATGCATGGTTCGTCTAAATTTAATAAATTACCTTTGCAATTTATAAGTGTATTTTTTAAAAATAATGTATCTTTCCGTTTTTCTTTTTTCATGGATATAATGTGTATAAGTTAAGATGAATAAAACCGACAAACAATACGATGCTATAATAAAAATTTGCTCTGACATATTTACGAAAAAAATGAAAGATTATGGCAGTGCTTGGCGAATTTTACGAACAAGTTCATTAACCGACCAAATTTTTATTAAAGCAAAAAGAATTAGAACGCTTGAGGAAGTTGGTGAAAGCAAAATTAAGGAAGATGTAACATCTGAATACATCGGAATAGTAAATTATTGCATTATGGCTTTAGTTCAACTAGAACTAGGCTACAACGAAAACACCGAATTACCCGAAGAAGAAGCAATAAAATTGTATTCAAAATATTTTTTGGAAGCAAAAGAATTGATGCAAAACAAAAATCACGATTATGGTGAGGCTTGGAGAGATATGAGAATTAGTTCGCTTACAGATTTAATTTTGATGAAACTGCTAAGAACCAAACAAATTGAAGATAACAAAGGCAAAACATTAATTTCTGAGGGAATAGATGCGAACTATTTCGATATGATAAATTATGCGGTTTTTGCTTTAATTAAACTAGAGTTTAAGAACAAATAAAAGTATATAAATAAACAGATAAAATGAGCCATAAAATTTTTTAGCACACGAGTTTAAATGGCTTTGTGTGTTGGAAACTCCTCCCCTTTGGGGAGGTTGGGAGGGGCTTTAAAAATAAGAACAGATGAAATTATTAGTAAATATTTGTCGTATTTTAGTTGGAGCTTTATTTATTGTTTCCGGATTAATAAAAGCTAATGACACTTTAGGCTTCAGCTACAAACTAGAAGAATATTTTGAAAATGGAGCATTGGCTTACAGAATTAGAGATTGGTTCGGTTGGGATACTTTTTCATTAGAATTTTTAATGGAATACGCTTTGGTTATAGCCATTATTATGTGTGCTGCCGAAGTAATTTTGGGTTTCATGTTACTTTTTGCTACTAAAATTAAGTTAACACTTTATTCCTTATTGGCATTAACCATCATGTTCTTCTTCTTAACCTTACATACCGCTACTTGCGATACTTCTGCAACCTATGCTAATTTAACGGAAGTACAAGTAAATTCTCCCGAACATGCTAAAATGAAAGAAAGAGTTGAAGCAAACAGTAAAATTGTGGTAGTGGAAGAAAATAATGAAACCATAGTTTATAAAGAAGAAATGCCCGTTCAGTGTGTTACCGATTGCGGTTGCTTTGGAGATGCTATGAAAGGCTCATTAGGCAGAAGTTTAACACCTTGGGAATCATTTTTTAAAGATTTCATTTTGATTATTCTCATTATTCCAATATTCTTATATAGAAATAAAATAAAACTCAATACCAATCAAGATGATATACTACTTTTATCTGGAGGAATGGTGGGTGTGATTTTGCTTTCGTGGGTGTTTGGTTGGTATTTCCCTGTTTTATTTACCTTAATAGGTTTCGGAGCATATTACGCCATTAAAAAATTCTTCAAAAAAGAAGTAAACCAATGGATAATCATTGCTTTGGTAACATTAATCACTTTAATTTTTATTAACTATACTTACAATCACCTTCCTGTAAAAGATTACAGACCTTATGCAATAGGAAAAAGTATTCCTGAGCAAATGAAATTGCCTGAAGGAGCTAAGCCAGATGTGTTCGAAAATATTTTTTATTACAAGAATAAAACTACCGGAAAAGTAGAAGAATTTACGGAAGCCAACTACCCTTGGGATGATGAAAATTACGAATTTTCTGATAGAGTTACCAAGCAAATTTCTGTTGGAGATAAGGCTGCTATTACCGATTTTACAATTATTGGAGCAGATGAATACGATTATACTCAAGATTATTTGAATGATCCGGGATATTTATTTATGATGGTAGCTTATGATATTAAAAAGACGGATGAGCAAGCAATCAAAAAAATTAATACATTTGCCGACCAATGTTTTAAGGATGGGTATTATTTTATCGGATTAACAGCCTCATCAAATGACAATGTGGAGGTATTTAAAGGTAAACATCAAGTAAACTATGATTTTTATTCTTGCGATGCCATTACACTAAAAACAGTTGTTAGAGCAAATCCGGGAATAGTGTTGTTGCAACAAGGGAAAGTATTGGCAAAATGGCATGCCAACGATTTGCCAAATTATGAAGACGTTAAAAGTCAATTATTAAAAAAATAGCGGATAGTGTCACGGTTTATTACTAAAAGAATATTGTACGGATTACTAGTATTAGCGGGAGTTATTACTGTAGTGTTTTTGCTTTTTAACGTATTGCCGGGTGATCCTGCTCGTATGCTTATGGGACAAAGAGCAGATGAAGAATCGTTAAGGGTTATCCAAAAAGATTTAGGGTTAGATCAAACACTTTCAACACAATTTGTGATGTATCTGAATGATTTGTCGCCTATTTCTGTTCATAGCACAGATGAAGAACATTATTTGTATTTAGATGACAATAAATATTCATATTCTACTCTTTTTACATTCGGAGAAAATAATGTTGTAGTAGCAAAAACACCCTATCTGAGGCGGTCTTATCAAACCAAGCGGCAAGTCTCTGAAATATTACTCGATTATCTTCCGGAGACTGCTGTTTTAGCAACTGCTGCGATATTATTTGCCTCCTTTTTTGGAGTACTGTTCGGAATTATTACCTCTTTAATGAAAGATACTTGGGTAGATAAATCGTTGTTATTTTTATCCGTATTAGGAATGTCTATTCCATCTTTTTATTCGGCTATTATCATTTCTTGGTTAATAGGTTTTGCTCTGCCACAGGCTACAGGAATAAACTTGTTTAACATGACAGGTAGTTTATTTGAGTACGATGATTTAGGTAACGGAGAAATCTTGAGATTACGTAACCTTGTTTTACCTGCCTTTACATTAGGTATTAGACCAATTTCAGCCATTTTGCAACTTACCCGAAGTTCTATGTTAGATGTAATGTCGCAAGATTATATTAGAACAGCAAGAGCGAAAGGATTGTCTAAAATGGTGGTGGTAATAAAACATGCACTTAAAAATGCGTTAAATCCTGTAGTTACAGCTGTTTCAGGAATGTTTGCCAGCCTATTGGCAGGAGCACTTTTTGTAGAAATGATATTTGCTTGGAAAGGATTAGGATGGGTATTGTATGATGCACTTACCAAATACGATTTACCAATAGTTATGGGAGGCGTTTTACTTACATCAACCATATTTGTTATCATAAATATTATTGTAGATATCGTTTACGGAATGCTTGACCCAAGGGTTAGAGTAAGCTAAATAGCCCATTATTTTACCAATTAATTGAAGATATGCGTAAAAAAATAGTTGCCGGAAATTGGAAAATGAATTTGCAGTTAGATGAAGCCAAACAATTGCTACAAGAGATTAAAGCATTAGGAAAAAATGTTTCCGATGTTAATTTAATCATCAATCCACCTGCTTTATATATTTCTTTGTTTAAGGAGTTATTAGAAAATTCTGTTATAGCTTTAGGAGCTCAAAATTGTTCTGAACATGAATCTGGGGCTTATACAGGCGAAATAGCTGCACAAATGATTAAATCTTGTGGAGCAAACTATGTTATTGTTGGTCACTCAGAAAGAAGAAGCTATTACCACGAAACCAATGCAATTATTGCAGAAAAAATAAATAGAGCTTTAGCAGCTAATTTATCTCCTATTTTTTGTTGTGGAGAATTACTTTCAGAAAGAGAAGAAAACAATCATTTTAAGGTTGTTGAACAACAACTAAAAGAAGGACTTTTTCATTTAAATGAAAAAGATATTAAAAATGTAGTAATAGCTTATGAACCTGTTTGGGCAATAGGTACAGGTGTTACGGCTACAGCCGAACAAGCTCAAGAAATGCATGCATTTATCCGCAAAGTTTTAAAAGACTTTTATACTGAAGCAACGGCTCAAAACTGTTCTATTCTTTACGGAGGAAGTTGCAATGCATCAAATGCAAAAGAACTTTTTTCCAATCCAGATATTGATGGAGGTTTAATTGGTGGAGCGTCACTTAAAGCAGCTGATTTCCTAACAATTGCACAATCTTTCTAAGTTGAAAAAATCAGATTATAAGTAAACGGTAACAGCTATATTTTGGTCAGTTTTGATGTGTTCTTTTTTTCTAACATCAGCTTTAAGAGGTAGAATGTAACATTGTTGTTTAGTGTCATACCAAATAGCCGATTTCCAAAGTGTGTTTCCAACTTTAGCTTCACAAGGCATTCTTCCCCAACCTTCTTCTAAATCTTGGAAAAGAGACCTAATTTCTTCAGATAAATTTTTCGGCATAGATACAAAATACCAACTTGCAGGAGCGTTGTGTTTCCATACTATCGTTTCAAAATGATAAGAAATAGTTGAAGCTTTCATCTTATTTTTTAATATAAATACTAAAGAGTGTTATTAATTTGTGTAAAAATATAAAATGTTATAATAATAAAAGTTCAAATTAGTTATTCAATTTTCACAGTTTTTGCATCTATATGTTGTTAATAGGATGTGAATGAGTGTTTAACACTTTATTAAACTTATTTTCGTTTTTAATATGGAATTACGATATTTGTAAGTTATCTTTTATGTTGATTAGAAACAAACATATAATCTCATTTTTGGTATTGATGATTTCAATGCTGATGTATTCTACTGAATTAAAAGCTCAGTGGAAGTTAGATGTTAAGGGAACTGTAAAAAATGAAGATACTAAAAAAAGATTTGAGGGTGTTACCATTACTATTAAGAGAAACGGAGCAGTTTGGAAGACAATTAATACACCGCCAAATGGAGAGTTTGTGTTGGAATTACCACCCGATGCTGTTTATTTAGTTGAGTTTTCTAAACCAGGTTTTACAGCAAAAAGAATTGAATTTTCTACTAAAAATGTACCACCTGAAGATGCTAAATACGGATTTGAATTCCCTATGGAGATGAATCTTTTTGAAAAGGTTGAAGGATTGGACGTTTCTATTTTAGATAAACCAATTGCTAAAGTAGCTTTCGACCCTGCCTTTGGATATATGGATTATGACCCCAATTATACCAAATCTATACAAAAAGAATTAGAGCAACTTAAAAAAGACCATGAGCAGAAACGTAAAGAACAAGAAGCAGCTAGAAAAGCAAAGGAGAAGGAGTATGCTACAGCGATAGCTTCCGCAGATAAACTTTTTAATGCTAAAAATTATGCAGAAGCAAAACCACTTTACGAACAAGCTGCTAAATTATTACCAAGTGAAACATACCCACAATTTCAATTAGGATTAATAGCTGATGAATTAGCTGCAGCAAATGAAGCAAATGCCAGATATACTACAGCAATAGAACGTGCCGATGCTGCTTTTAAAGAAAGAAACTGGGAAAAAGCTAAAATGGAATACAATGCTGCTATTAGTTTTAAACCCAATGAAGCTTATCCGCAAAATAAAATTAAAGAGATTGATGATATTATTAAGAATAAAGAAAAAACAGATAAAGAGTATACCGACTTAATTACTTCTGGAGATGCTTATATGATTAATAAAGATTATGAAAAAGCAAAAATAGATTTTCAGAAAGCTGCAGCACTTAAAGATTTTGAAGCCTACCCTAAAACAAAATTGAAGGAAATTGAAGCAGCTTTAGCAGAGTTAGCAAAAAAAGAAGCCGAAGAAAAAGCGAAGCAAGAAAAGTATGATGCAGCCATAGCAGCAGCAGATAAAGCATTAGGAGCAAAAGAATATGATGCAGCTAAAGGTAAATACAATGAAGCATTAGGGGTAAAACCTGATGAACAATATCCTAAAGATAAGCTGACAGAAATTGAAGGCTTATTAGCAGAGTTGGCAAAGAAAGAAGCAGAAGAAAAAGCTAAAACTGAACAGTACAATGCTTTAATTTCAGCGGCAGATAAAGCTCTTGGAGCAAAAGATTACGAAGGTGCCAAAGGCAAATACAATGAAGCAATAGCTGTAAAACCTGAAGAAAAATATCCAAAAGACAAAATCACTGAAATTGATGGTATTTTAGCTGAGTTAGCTAAGAAAGAAGCAGAAGAAAAAGCCAAGCAAGAAAAATATGATGCAGCAATCGCAGCGGCAGATAAAGCCCTTGCCGAAAAATCGTATGATGCTGCTAAAACTAAATACAACGAAGCCTTGATCTTGAAGGCTGAAGAAAAATATCCTAAAGATAAGTTGACAGAAATTGAGGGTTTATTAGCAGAAATTGCTAAAAAAGAGGCAGAAGAAAAAGCCAAACAACAAAAGTATGATGCAGCCATAGCAGCAGCAGATAAAGCTCTTACTGAAAAATCGTATGATGCAGCTAAGGGGAAATATAATGAAGCATTAGGAGTAAAACCTGATGAACAATACCCCAAAACAAAATTGACAGAAATTGAGGGTTTATTAGCAGAATTGGCTAAAAAAGAAGCAGCAGAAAAAGCAAATCAACAAAAGTATGATGCAGCTATAGCAGCGGCAGATAAGGCCCTTGGAGTAAAAGATTACGAAACAGCTAAAGGTAAATACAATGAAGCCTTAGGAATCAAAGCTGAAGAGAAATATCCAAAAGACAAAATCAATGAAATTGAAAGCATATTAGCAGAATTAGCTAAAAAAGAAGCGGAAGAAAAAGCAAAGCAGCAAAAGTATGATGCAGCCATAGCAGCGGCAGACAAAGCTCTTGCTGAAAAATCATACGAGGCAGCCAAAGGCAAATACAATGAAGCATTGGAAGTGAAAGCTGAAGAAAAATACCCTAAGGACAAACTGAAGGAGATTGAAGGAATATTAGCAGAAATTGCTCGTAAAAAAGCAGAGGAAGAGTCTGCAATGATGGCTCAAAAAGAGAAAGATGAAAAATACAATGCAGCTATCGCAGCAGCAGACAAAGCCTTGGCTGATAAATCGTATGATGCAGCCAAAGGTAAATATAATGAAGCGTTGGGAGTTAAACCAAGCGAGCAATATCCTAAAGATAAACTGACAGAAATAGAAGGGATTTTAGCAGAGATAGCTAAAAAGAAATTGGAAGAAGAAAGAGCTAGAATAGCTGATTTTGAAAAAACTGAAAATTATAATAGTTGGATAGCTTTGGCTGATAAGGCTTTTAATGATAAATCTTACGATCAGGCTAAAGATAAGTACAACTTGGCATTAGGGGAAAAACCAAACGAACAATACCCTAAAAATAAGATTAATGAGATTGATGGTATTTTAGCTGAATTGGCAGGTAAAGAAGCAGCTGAGAAAGCTAAACAAGAAAAGTATAATGCCCTGATTACTGCTGCTGACAATGCTTTATCTAGTAAAAACTATGAGGCTGCCAAAGGCAAATACAATGAAGCATTGGGCGTGAAACCTGATGAGCAATATCCTAAAACTAAATTGAAAGAAATTGATGATTTATTGGCAAAATTAGCTCAAGCATCTGCCGAAACAGAATTAGAGAAAGAAGCAGAGAAAAAGAAAAGAGAATATTATCAGGCAGTAATTGCTCAGGCTGATGCCGATTTTTATGGAGATAAGTTTGATAAAGCGACCCAAAAATACCAAGAGGCATTAATGATTTATCCTAATGAAGAATATCCTAAAAATCAATTAAAAGCCATAGATGGTGCTAAAGCAAAAGCATTAGCAGAAAAAGAGAAAAATGATAAATACAATGCTTTAATTGCTAGTGCGGATGATGCTTTTAAAGCTGAAAATTACGACCAAGCTAAGGCCAAATATAAAGAGGCTCTTGCTGTTAAGTCTTCAGAAACCTATCCTAAAAACCAGATTGATGAGATAGAAAAAATATTGGCTGCCAAAATTAAGGAACAAATTACTGTTAAGCCAAATGCTCAGGATCAGAAAAAAGCAGAGTATGATAGTTTTATAAAAATGGGTGATGATAATTTTGACACTAAATCTTACGAAACAGCAAAAACATTTTACAAAAAAGCGTTGAGCATTATGCCTAGTGAAGCTTATCCGCAACAAAAAATTGAAGAAATAAATAATATTTTAGCTCAAATTGCTGAGGAACAACGTAAAAATAAAAGTGAAGCGTTGGCTTTAAAGGCAAAAAGAGAAAAGTATGACCAACTTATTTTTGATGCAGACAAATTGTTCTTATTAAATAAGTATGAAAACGCTAAAGACAAATATAAAGAAGCATTGGTATTGTTTGAAGGAGAGCAATACCCTAAAGATCAATTAGTGAAAATTGAGGCAATGTTGGATAAGTTAGCAAAAGAAAAAGAGGAGAAAGAAGTAGTAGTTAAAAACAATACTCCTCCACCGGGAAGCAGAGCTAAAATTGATGATAAAAGAGAGAAAGAGATTGAAGCAATGATGAAGAAAATTTGGGAAGACAAAGAAAAAGACAAGGATAGAGTTTTAGCTGAAGATAAAGCTATTTACAACAAACAAGAAGAAATAAGAGTATCAACAAGTAAAGAGAAAACCAATAAGGCTCAAGACGAAATTTTAGCAACCTACGAGCAAATTGAGAAAATGCAAAAAGAGGGAGATAAGAAATATTTGGAAAACGAAAAAGAATTACAAACGGATAAGGAATCTTATAACAAACAAGAGGAAATTAGAATTAAATACAATGTTGATAAAACCAATAAGGCTCAAGACGAAATTTTAGCAACTTACGAGCAAATTGAAAAAATGCAAAAAGAGGGAGATAAGAAATATTTAGAAAATGAAAAGCAATTACAAAGTGATAAAACATACTACAATCAGCAACAAACGAATAACATAAAATCGGCTAACGATAAAACAAAAGAGGCACATACTTATGCTAACAAGCAAAAAGAAAATATGGGTAAATATGCTAAAGATAATGAGCCTAGATACCAACAAAAAGTAGAAGATTTATATACTTACAAAAGCGATATTCAGGAAGACAGGTGGATAATGACAGAAAATGCAGATAAGAAAAGACAAAAAAATCAAGAAGCAATAGATAAACAACAAGCTACCATACAGCAGAACCAAAAAGATTATGAGGTAAGAAGAAAAGATAGAGAGGTAGATGTGAAAAAGTATAGTAAAGATTTAGCAGCTTTAGAAGAAGTTAGAATAAATGCTTCATTGCAAAAAGTGGAAGATAACAGAAGAGAACTTCAAAAATATGCCGACCAGATTGCTTTAATGCAAATAGAACAGACTAAAAAACATAAAGCTAAAGCAGAAAAATTAGCTGCTGATAAACTGCTTTACATGCAATACAATGAGAAAAGAATAGCCGAAGAAAAACAAAAAAATGATAAGGCTACTGCTGAACTGAAAGACTATAAAACTCAGTTAAATAAAGAGCAACAAAAGTATCAGAAAGATGCTGATTTTAAACGTTCTAAAAACGAACAAGAAGCTATTGCCCAAAAGGAATTGTTGAATAAACCAACAAAAGAGCAACAACAAAGAAGCATTAATGCAGAAAAGAAATTGCAAAAAGAAAAACAGTTTTATAGCGATTATCAATCTCAACTAAATGCCAAGCAAATTGAAAAATCAACAAAAGCTTCGGAAGAAGTATATGATGTGTATGTTGGAGAAAAGAAGCTATCAAGCAACTTAGATCAATTTGATAAAAAATATCCTCAAGGAATTACCGAAGAAGAAAGAGAAACTGGAAATGCTATCATCATCAGAAGAATTAAAGTTACCGGAGATCATGCAGATGTTTATGAAAGAATTTTTTATAAATGGGGTGGAGTTTATTACTCTAAAAATGGTGTTAGTATTTCAAAAAACATTTGGGATAACGAATCTATTGAGAAATAGAAGAACTAGTTATTGGTTATTAGTTATCGGTTAATAGTTCAAAGATTAAGAATCTATTTTTTCCTGTTATATTTATTTAACGCTTTGACTTTTCTTCAATTAATTTATTCAGTTGCTCAATTTTATAGTTAATTTGTCTTTCTGTTAGTCCTTGACCAAACTTTCTAAATCCATCAAGCCCAATAATTAGCATGTTGTTTTTTTCAATTCTTAATACATCTTTTTCAATCTTATTTACTTTTAAAGTTGGTTCAAATCGAAAAGATTTAGGGTTTAAATGAAATAAAGAACCTTTACTTTGTATTGTCAAGAAATTATCATAAACCTTTATTATATCTTTTCCATTTATCCTCCAAAGTGCTATTTGATTAACAATCAAAGAACCAATTATAAGTGGGATTAAGATTGATAAATAATCGCCAGTACTTTCTCCTTTGTAATTGTCAAATATAAGCCCATATATAAATACTCCAATTAAGAAAACACTTCCAATTCCAGCTAATAGGAAGAATATGCCAGTAGCAATAATATCTTCTTTTTTTATGATAATTATATGTTCTGGCTTCATGGATTATTATTGAGATATTTAGTAAAATTATAAACATATTTTCTAATTACACCAAATATAAAGTTTGTTCTCCATTTTTGGCTCTTTTAATCAAGAAAAAGAGCATAATAAAATAACCTATCAATCATTTTTTTTAGTTCCACAATTTATTTTTACATTTACGCTTCATAAAAATATTTCATGGAGTCTGTAAAAAAGCCAAGTTTATTTCAAGCATTAATCCCTATAGTTGTATTAATACTACTTTTAGTGGTAAATGTGGTGTTGGTTTTTGGAGATAATGCTTTAGGCGGAGCAAATCAAATAGTTTTATTACTTGCTGGAGCAGTTGCTGCTGCTATAGGAATGTACAACGGATACACATGGTATTCTATTCAAAAGGGAATTGTAAAAAGTATTAAATCTGCCTTACCTGCACTTATTATTTTATTATTGATTGGAGCATTAGCCGGAACATGGATGGTAAGCGGAGTGGTACCAGCAATGATTTATTACGGACTGGATTTATTACATCCAAAAATCTTTTTAGTAGCTACTTGTATTATTTGTGCAGTAGTTTCTATGGCAACAGGCAGCTCGTGGACAACTGCAGCAACAGTTGGTATTGCTCTAATTGGAATTGGAGATGTATTAGGCTTCAACAAAGGTATGGTGGCTGGAGCAATTCTTTCAGGAGCCTATTTTGGAGATAAAATGTCGCCTTTGTCGGATACTACTAATCTTGCTCCCGCAATGGCAGGAACGGATTTAATTACTCACATTAAATACATGGCATTAACTACTGTCCCGTCTATTGTTATCACGTTAATCATATTTTTAATTATCGGATTTACATTTGAGTCTGGTGGAAATACTACCGATGTAAGCGAGTTAAAAACAGCTATTGAATCAAAAATAGTAATTACCCCTTGGTTGTTTATAGTTCCTGTTGCTGTAATATTGTTGATTGTCAAAAAAGTGGATGCCATTCCAGCCTTGTTTATTGGTAGTTTATTAGGTGGTTTGTTTGCTCTCATTTTTCAGCAAGATTTAATTGTTGCTTTGGCAGAAAGCACTTCACTAACTTTTGAAGCAGCTTATGAAGTGATAGTAAATGCTATGACAACAGATATGAGAATTCCTACAGAAAATGCACTGGTAAATGAATTGTTGGAAACAGGAGGAATGAATGGTATGTTAGGAACCATTTGGTTAATTATTTGTGCCATGATTTTTGGAGGAGTAATGGAAAAAACAGGCATGTTAAAAACCATTACCAATACCTTAATTCCATTGGCAAAATCTACTGGTTCATTAATAGCAACCACTACTGCTACATGTATAACTTTTAATGTAACTGCTTCCGATCAATATTTAGCCATTGTTGTTCCTGGAAAAATGTTTAGTAAAATATACAAAGAAAGAGGACTTCATCCAAAAGTGTTGAGCCGTACGTTGGAAGATTCTGGAACAGTAACTTCTGTACTTATTCCTTGGAATACCTGCGGAGCTTACCATTCAGGAGTGTTGGGTGTAGCAACAGGCGATTATTTTATGTATTGCTTTTTTAATATTTTAAGTCCAATTATGACAATGATTTTTGGTTTTTTTAACATTAAAATTGCTAAACTTGTATCTACAGAAAAACATAACCCAAATGAGATAAATTCCGTAACAAAAAAATAAAATTCAAAAACTATGAAAATATTTTACACTACCTTAATCACAATTTTATTAGTAAACTCATCAACTCTTTTTGCTCAATCTAAAAGTTATGCTCCTGAAGAAGTAATTGACCAAAAATTTGGTATTCAAATGTATGAAGCATTAAACATGATGCTAGGTAGAGATACCGTGAGGAATGATGAAAACGGCTATGCTGCTAATGGTTTTATTGAAGATTTTTATAGTAGTGGGCAATTGCTTCACAAAGGTTTTTATGTTGATGGTCAGCTAAAAATTTACAAAAACTATTATCCCAACGGAACGGTAGAGAGAAATTTTAGAGTAACAGACATTAAAAAAAGTAAAATGTCTCTTTATTATAGTGATGGTAAACCAAAATCTGAAATTGAATATGTAGAAACAGAAGCTCAAAAATGGACAGATTATTACCCCAATGGAAATGTGGAATTTGTTGAAGAGTACCATAAATCTTTTTTATACTATATTTTTAAAGCCAATTATTTTGAAGACGGTAAAGCTGAAAATACCTTAGAGTTAACAAATAAAAAGAAGTTAATTTATTCTCAAAAGTATTACCATAAAAACGGCAACCTTAAAGAAGAAGGTGAAATGAAGTACAACAAAGCTTTATTTGATTATGAAAGAATCGGAACGTGGACTAAATACGATGAAAGCGGAAAAGCCATCAAAAAAGTAAAATATGCTAGCGGTAAGGTCCAAAGCGAAACCGATTTGTAATCAATGCTATAATTGCCAAATATGAACATTCATTTTATTGCTATTGGCGGAAGTGCCATGCACAACCTTGCCATCGCTCTGCATAAAAAAGGGTATAAAGTTACAGGCTCTGATGATGAAATTTTTGAGCCCAGCAAAAGCAGATTAGCCAAACATGGTTTATTGCCTAAAACAGAAGGTTGGAAAGAAGAAAATATCCATACCGATTTGGATGCTGTAATCCTTGGAATGCATGCAAGAAATGATAATTCGGAGTTAATAAAAGCTAAGACATTAGGACTAAAAATTTATTCGTATCCTGAATATATTTATGAGCAATCTAAAAACAAAATCAGAGTAGTAATAGGAGGGAGTCATGGAAAAACCTCTATAACAGCTATGGTGTTGCATGTGTTACAAAAAACCAATGTTGATGCCGATTATATGGTTGGAGCCCAACTAGAAGGATTTGAAACCATGGTAAAAATTACAGATGCTCCGGTTATTATTTTAGAAGGAGATGAATACCTTTCTTCCCCTATAGACAGAAGACCAAAATTTCATTTGTACCAACCAAATATAGCCTTACTTAGTGGAATTGCTTGGGATCACATTAATGTTTTTCCAACTTTTGAAAACTATGTGGAGCAGTTTAAAATATTTATTGATTTAATTGAAGAAAATGGCTTTTTAGCCTATTGCGAAAACGATAAAATATTAAAAGAGCTAGCCGAAACAACCACAAAAAATATCACTAAAGTACCTTATTCAACACCTAGTTACTATATAGATAACGGGACTACTTATCTTAAAACAGTTGGTGGAGATATTCCATTAATTGTTTTTGGAGAACACAATTTACAAAACTTAAATGGAGCAAAATTAATTTGCAATCAGTTAGGTGTTAAAGATGCTGATTTTTATAATGCAATTGCTACTTTTAAAGGAGCAGCAAAAAGATTGGAGTTAATTGCAAAGAACAATACGGTTGCTGTTTATAAGGATTTTGCACACTCACCATCTAAACTAAAAGCAACTACCAAAGCCGTTAAACAACAATATCCCGACAGAAAAGTAGTAGCCTGTATGGAGTTACATACGTTTAGCAGTTTAAATAAAAACTTTTTAAGCGAGTATAAAAACGCGATGAGCGATGCTGATGAAGCTTATGTTTACTATAGCGAACATACCTTAGCACATAAAAAACTAGAACACATTACACCTACCGAAGTTAAAAAGGCTTTTGCTTCTGATAATGTTGAGGTAATTAACGATTCTAAACAATTGGTAAACATATTAGAAAATAAAAATTGGAACAATAGTGTGTTGCTACTCATGAGTTCAGGAAATTTTGATGGTGTTGATTTAAACGCTTTTGGCGAAAAAATAGTTGGTTAGTTTATAGATTAAGAGTTTATAAAGTTGAAAGTTAGTTTCAACTTCTTTTTAGCCTGTCATCTAGAGCAACATTTTTCATTCCGCGAAAGCGGCATAGAAAAATGAAGTCGAAAGATATTCTGGTTCAGGTAGCAGTTTTTACTTAAGAAACTCAAAAAAACAGAGAATTGAAATTGCGAAAATTTATAGACTGGATAGCTGGAAAAAATAATTCAACTAAAAATAGCGAATTGAATTTGCAAGTATTTATAGATTGGATAAAGAAACAAAATACTGCGAATAAATTTGCTAAATCCATAGACAATGGAACTACCGTCTATTTTTCGGATGATTTTGCAGCCTGTTATGATTTAAGAATTGTAGGATTTGAAGAATCAAATAATACAATTGTAGTTCAAGAAGATATTCAACCAGCAGATGATATTGATGACCGTTTTCTTGAAATATCAATTGAAACTTGGACAAAACTAAATTGGGAAGTTTGGTATCTTGATAGCAATTTAAAATGGATGATAATAGCCAATAAATATGGTCGGAAAAAGTATAACAATAATGACTTAATCAAATCGGGAAGAATCAATTTTGAATTTAAACTAAAAGAAATAGGATAAAAGTTTTACAAGAATATATAAAAATGAAGGAAAAATTTAATCAGCTAATTGCAGACACAATTAAGCCATTTTTGAAATCCTATGGTTTTAGCAAAAAAGGAATGAATTTTTACAGAAGAAAAGATGACTTAATCTTTCTATTTAATTTTCAAAATAGTCAAGGCAATTCATTTGACCAAACAAAATTCTATATTAATTGCGGTATCCATTCAACTAATATTGATAAAGTAATTGGTAAGGTGGAACTTTCAGAACCCAAGGAGTATGAATGTTATTTTAGAAATAGAATTTCTTCAATTATTCAGTCCAAAAATGATTGCTACTTTATTACCGAAGAAACAGATATAAACACTTTAAGTTTAACTATTAATAATGATTTAAAAACGGTTGTTGCTATGTTTGACAACATAAAATCGACAAGTGATTTGACAGACTTGATGATTGACAAAAATGGGTTAAACAATTACAGAGAACTATTTAAATTTTTATTGTTTACAGAAAATAAAAAAGATTTAAGACATTTTGTTAAGCAACTTTATAACACTTTTGGGACTGAAAAACGTTGGACAATATTTGCAAGCAATTTGACTGATTTATTGAATGAAAACAACCAAAAAGAAACTCTTGAAGATATTTTGAAAGAGAAATAAAAATACGTTCGAACGAGTTAAGTTTAAAACAATTTCAATTCCTCTTATCAATTCCCCACATCAATTTACTTCTTAATGTTTTCAAGAAAGTATGTTCTTTTAACCTAATGAGTTTAATGGTATGAGGAGTTTTGGTAATTTTTAGCGTAGCATCTAGTGGTAAGCTAAACGAACGAGAATCTAATGCCACCACATAATTTTCTGAGCGAGCATCAATTTGTATTTTTAATACTTTTTCATCATTAATAACCAATGGTCTAACATTTAAATTATGAGGAGCAATAGGGGTAATAATCATATTTTCTGAATCGGGCAACAAAATAGGACCGTTACAACTTAATGAGTAAGCCGTAGAGCCTGTTGGTGTTGAAATAATTAAACCATCTGCCCAATAAGAATTTAAAAATTCATCATCTAAATAGGTATGTACCGTAATCATGGTAGAGCTGTCGGTACGGTGAAGTGTAATTTCATTAAGGGCGTAATTGCTTGCTCCAAAGTCAAAATTATCAGCTTCAATACTCAACATACTTCTTTCATCAATATCGTATTCTTGGTTGATTAATGCATCAATAGCTTCAGCAATTTCATCGGTTTTTACATTCGATAAAAAACCTAACCTGCCGGTATTAATTCCCAAAACAGGAATATTGCTATCTTTAACCAACACAATGGTTTCCAAAAAAGTACCATCACCACCAATGCTAATAAGATAATCTACCTTGCCTAAATCATTGCTATCGTTAAACAGCTCAATGTTTTCATCAAAAGAAATGTTTTTTTGTTGGAGGTAAGCATGAAAATTAGCATCAATAGACGCAGTGATATTCTTTCGCTTAAATTCATTAAACAAAAACTGAATGTTGGCAATGTAAATATCAGCAACTTTTTTTCCGTAGATAGCTATTTTCACAATTGAAAGACTTTGAATTTATAATGCAAATTTAAACTACTCCAGAGAGTTTTTTATTTTTTTAAAGTATTTAATTATCTAAAGATAGCATTTTTTAAATAAATAAACTAATTTTATTCATCTACCATGATGGAAAAACACCCTATAATTCTTTATGATGACCAATGCAGTTTTTGTAGCTTTTGGGTAAATTTTGTATTGAAAAAAGATACTAACAATATTTTTCTTTTTGCAGGATTATCCAGTCAAACGGCTAAAATTATTTTAAATCAACATCCATTTGCAAAAAATGTAGACACGGTTATGTTGTTAAAAGATAATAAATTGTACCTAAAGTCTAATGCTGCATTAGAAATAGCCAATACTTTGGGTGGCTTTTTACAGTTGTTTTATGTCTTTAAAATTGTCCCAACTTTTATTAGAGATTATTTTTATGATGTTATTGCTAAGAATAGGAAGCGCTTGTTAAAAGGGAATGGATGTAATATTCAGTTGTACCAAGCAAATAGAAATAAATTTTTAACGTAACTTTGCCGCATTATGTATGCAGTAGTTGATATTGAAGCAACAGGAGGAAATTACCTTAAAGGTAGAATAATTGAAATAGCAGTTTATGTTTTTGACGGCACTCAAATTGTTCATGAATATTCATCTCTTATAAATCCTAAAGTTAGTATAGATTGGTATGTTACCAAACTTACCGGAATTACCAATAGCATGGTAAAGGATGCTCCTACTTTTATGGATGTAGCTCAAGAAATTCACCAATTAATTAGCGATAAAATTTTTGTGGCTCACGATGTAAATTTTGATTACAAAATATTAAAATCTGAGCTAAAAAGAACCGGATTAGTAATACAACAGCCTAAACTTTGCACCATAGAAATGAGCAGAACTGTTTTTCCCCAACAGCCATCATACAGTTTAGGAAAACTGTGTAAAGAATTAGGAATAGACATTCCACAAGAACAAAGACACCGTGCTGCTGGAGATGCTTTGGCTACCACTAAGTTGTTGCAACTGCTGTTGGATAACTAATTTTAACCACATAGGTTTTTGTTAAAAAGCTTTTTTACTTCTAATTTATACGCTTTCCTTTATGTTTGTGCCAATAATTTATAGCATGATTAATATTTTTATGTTAGTTTTGTTACCCTAAAACATTTTATATTAATGGCAATACATAATATTCAGATGGTTGATTTGCATAAGCAATATTTATCCATCAAAAATGAAGTTGATGCTGCAATAGCAGGAGTTATAGAAAGCACGCAGTTTATTAATGGCGATGAAGTAAAGCTCTTTCAAAAAGAATTAGAAGATTACTTGAGTGTGAAGCACGTAATTCCATGTGCCAATGGAACGGATGCACTTCAAATTGCACTTATGGCGTTGGGCTTAAAACCCGGAGATGAAGTAATTACTTCAGACTTTACTTTTGCAGCAACAGTTGAAGTGGTTGGGTTACTTCAACTAAAAATAGTATTGGTAGATGTAGATCCGAATACGTATTGCATAGATACAGACAAATTAAAAAAAGCCATAACCTCAAAAACAAAAGCCATTATTCCTGTTCATTTATTCGGACAATGTGCCAACATGGAAGCCATTATGCAAATTGCCAACGAACACCAAATTGCAGTAGTTGAAGATGTCGCCCAAGCGATTGGTGCATCATATACTTTTAATGATGGAACTACCAAAAAAGCAGGAACAATAGGTACATTGGGAACAACTTCATTTTTTCCTTCAAAGAATTTAGGTTGTTATGGCGATGGTGGAGCTTTATTTACCAATGATGATACTTTAGCAGAAATTGCTCGTTCTATTGTAAACCACGGAATGAAAGTGCGTTATTACTACGATAGAATAGGTGTAAATTCTCGTTTAGATACTATTCAGGCAGCAATTTTAAGAGTTAAACTTCGTCATTTAGATGAATATGCCGTAGCACGAAACAAAGCAGCAGTATATTATGATGAGGCTTTTAAAAATCATCCGAATATTAAAACACCTGTTAGAAATGAAAAATCAACTCACGTTTTCCATCAATATACATTAGTAGGTTGCTCTGTTGATAATTTTGAACTACAAAAAAGACTTACAGAAAAAGGAGTGCCATGTATGATTTATTATCCGGTACCACTTCATACGCAAGAGGCTTATCGCACTCCAGAAATGAAAGATGAAGATTTTGAAATTACTAATGGATTATGTAAATCGGTGTTTTCATTGCCTATGCATACAGAGTTAGAAGAAGACGAGTTGGCTTTTATAACCAAAACGGTAAAAGAAATAATTGAAGATATAAAACAGTAAAAATAAAAATATGAAACGACCATGAGTAAATTATTCCTTACACAAGAGGATGATTATTTTGGGAGTTACATGTGACCGATTTAATAAAACCAAAAAATAAACACATGAAAATAGCAGTAATAGGAACAGGGTACGTAGGTTTAGTTACAGGAACTTGCTTTGCAGAAACCGGTAACGATGTAATTTGTGTAGATATTGACGCCAATAAAGTAGAAAAAATGAGAAATGGAATAGTACCCATTTACGAACCACATTTAGATGTACTTTTTGAAAGAAACATAAAACAAGGCAGATTAAAATTTACTACCGAATTGAAAGGTGCTGTAGATGATGCTGAAATTATATTTTTGGCACTACCAACTCCCCCGGGAGAGGACGGCTCTGCTGATTTATCTTATATTTTAGGAGTAGCTGATGAATTAGGAAAAATTGTTACCAATTATAAAGTTATTGTTGATAAAAGTACCGTTCCTGTTGGAACTGCCGAAAAAGTAACCGCAGCAATTGCTAAAAATGCTAAAGTTGATTTTGATGTGGTTTCTAACCCTGAATTTTTAAGAGAAGGATTTGCTGTAGATGATTTCCTTAAACCGGATAGAGTGGTAATTGGAACTTCTTCTGCTAAAGCTAGAAAAATTATGGAACACTTGTACAAACCGTATGTTAGACAAGGAAATCCTATTATTTTTATGGATGAAAAATCTGCTGAATTAACTAAATATGCCGCTAATTCCTTTTTAGCTACCAAAATTACTTTTATGAATGAGATTGCTAACTTTTGCGAAAAAGTAGGAGCAGATGTTGATATGGTTAGAATGGGTATTGGTTCAGATACTAGAATTGGTAAACGCTTTTTATTTCCGGGTATTGGCTATGGAGGAAGTTGTTTCCCTAAAGATGTTCAGGCATTAGCAAAATCAGGCAAAGAATACGGTTATGAGTTCAGTATTTTAGACTCAGTAATGCGTGTAAACGAAGATCAAAAAGTAATTATAATGCCTAAGATTAAAGCTTATTTTAATAATGATTTAAAAGGTAAAAAAATTGCTTTGTGGGGATTAGCATTTAAACCCGATACTGATGATATTAGAGAAGCTCCGGCTCTTTATATTATTGATGAATTGCTTAAATTGGGAGCAGAAATTACGGCTTACGATCCCGAAGCAATGGATAATGTAAAAGAAAAATATGGCGATAAAATAAATTTCGCGTCAGATAGAGATAGTGCTTTAGATGGAGCAGATGCCTTGGTAATTGCTACAGAGTGGCAGGTATTCAGAAATCCGGATTTTAATAAGTTAGCGAATAAGATGAATCAAAAAGTAATTTTTGATGGAAGAAACCTTTATGATTTAACAGAAATGAAAGAA
>Ga0209231_1000152_pt1 | contig 49349 bp, 42 predicted proteins | sample Deesub45470m_DNA_FD_188086 | JGI IMG/M metagenome (GOLD analysis project Ga0209231, IMG submission 188086) | Deep subsurface microbial communities from North Pacific Ocean - 450_OLKR46/470m Metagenome (SPAdes) (version 2) | ecosystem: Environmental > Terrestrial > Deep subsurface > Unclassified ... | reverse complement strand
GCCAAATCATCGGCGATATATCCCGGAGGCCGACCTTCAGACGGTAAGCGACAAGCGGAGCCGGTTTCGACATGCTCCTAAAGCTACCGGATCAGCACCGTCACCCCCAGCTTTTTTATGCCCCCCTATAATTTCCATCGTCAATACCGAATGCCACGTTCCCAAAACGTTCTCCGACTTGGCCAAAATCGCAGCTTGGGGCCGACTGGGCCATGTCGGAAAATAGCGATTCCTGGTTGTCGTCTTCGGCGCGACACGGGATTGGGCGCGCCAGTTTGGCCTTGATCCACTCGTCTTCGAGGTCGCTGGAGCGGATTTGATAGGGCGCGTAGCGCATGACCTGCTCGGCGGCGATATGCCATTCCTGAGGAAGCGTTGGATCTTGACTTGCGGGACTCCGAGTTTGGCGGCCGCGTCCGACATCGTGAGCCATTCGCCGTTCTTGTCAGAAGACCGGTAACCGCTGATCTTGCGCACCACATGGCTCACTGGCGTGTTCAGTCTGCCCAATTTAATTGTTAAGGCAATGATTGCATATTGAACGTAATCGGATGATGGACTAGGTAGCCGCGCATGCCCCGCGACCGATCCAGAACCAGCCCCGTCACGCTTTTTGAACTCACGAACGCTTTGCAGCCGATCCGGCGTGTCTGGGTTCAGGCAGTCAGTCTCGCACTCGCCGACTTCGGACTTCCCGCATCGCTCATTTCGGCGCTCATTCTGGCGTCCCGTCATGGAGACAAGGGTGTCAGGCAGAACGCGCTGGCCGAGGAAGTCGGGGTCAATCCGGGCGGCATGGTGCGCATTCTCGACCAGGCCGAAGCCGCCAACCTGCTTGAGCGGCGCGATTCTCCCGATGACCGGCGCATCAAGACGATCCATGTCATGCCGAAAGGTCGTGACCTTGCGAAGAAGATGGAAAAGGCGGTCACGCGGCTCCGCGACGATCTCCTTGGTGATCTTCCTTCGCAGGACATCGAAACGACGACGCGCACGCTGCGTTTGTTCGAGGAACGGATCGGTCAGTTCCTGCAGCAGGCGCGGACGGGCCGATGAAAGTCAGCGCCGATCAGCTGATCTTCTCTGTTAAGCTGTTCGTCGCGGGCATGATCGCATTCGCGATAGCGGTGCGGATCGGCCTGCCCAATCCTTACTGGGCACTTGTCACCTGCTGCGTCTGCATGAACCCCATGAGCGGGGCGATCCGGTCGAAGGCCGTCTATCGGTTCACCGGAACTTTCTGCGCCGGCTTCGTCACGCTTGCCATGGTCGCGCTGTTTGCGAGCGCGCCGCTGCTGCTGATCGCGGCGTCGGGAATCGTGGCAACCCTGGCGTTCGGTATTTCTTTCCTCGACCGCACGCCGCGCAGCTACGGCTTCCAGCTTTTCGCGATCACGCTCATGCTGGTGGCCGTCGCCGGCGTGGATCATCCGGAGATCATGTTCGATACCGTTGTGGCGCGGGTCAGCGAAATCACCCTCGGCATCCTCGCGACGACCCTCGTTGACGGCGTGATCGCTCCGCGTTCTCTTGAAGGTGCGCTACGCGCGCGCTTGCATCGCTGGCTGCCCAGCATCGAGACCTGGGCGACGGATGTCCTTGATGGCCATGAGGCGGACGCCCAAGGAGAGCATGACCGGCTAAAGACGCTGGCCGACATCACATCCCTGTCACAGCTGACCGGAGCGCTGCGCTACGATCCGACGATCCATCGCGATGACCTGCGGCACGCGCTCGCGATCCAGCAACGCCTGCTGCGCATGGTCCCGCTCCTTTCCGCAATCGGCAGCCGCATCGCGGGCCTTGGCGAAGCGGAGCGCTTGGCCCTCCGACCCTCTCTCGCCACGGCCAGGGCCCATCTTGATGCCGGTACGGAACCGCCACCCGATCTGGCCGATGCCGTGCGCGCGCTTCCGCTCGATGCCAGTGACGCGCGCGCGTGGCAGCAGCTCATTCATGATGCGCTGGCCGACATGCTGGCCGAAATGCTGACGCTCTGGAGCGAAGTTTCGCGGATCGAGGCGGCGTTGAGCGGAAAGGCGAAGCTTGCGCCCGCGCTCGCGCGAACAGTCAGCGAGACGCGGGCGTTTCCGCTCAACCCCGACATTGATCACGCTGCCCGGATCGCGGCGGGAATCCTCGTAACCTACGCCCTCCTCTGCGGGCTCTGGTATGCGACGGGCTGGCATCAGGGCGCGAACGCGGTTCTGCTGGGCACCGTAACGCTGGCCTTTTTCGGTGGCGGCGACGAGCCGGGCCGAGCGATCGGAATGTTCGCGCGTTTCGCCCTGCTAGCGACCCTGCTGGCGGGGATCCTGTGCTATGGCCTGCTCCCGCTCGCCGCCGATTTCTCGACCTTTGCGTTGATGATGGGCCTGTTCATGCTGCCGCTGGGCGTCTGGGCGGCCGTCAATCCGATGGCGACGCTAATCCTCGCCTTCGGGCTCAGCAACATCAATCTCCAGGGCCATTATTCGCCGCCCGATTTCGGAACCTTCGTCGAGGCGAGCGTCGCCAGCATGCTGGGCATATTCACCGCCATTCTCGGCGCCGGCCTGTTCCGTACCTGGGGCGTGCAGCATCAGCTTCAGCGCGTCCTCCGCATCGAAGCGCGCGAGATCGCGCGGCTGAGCCGGTCGCCCAGCCGACGGTTGCGGGACAGCTATGTCCAGCGGGCGCTCGACCGCATTTCGGTGGTGACGGCGCGCCTTGCCGCAGCCGGGCAGATCGAGCGGAGCGCCGGCCTGCTCATCCGGCTGCGGGTCGGCGCGAACGTCGCCGACCTGCGCTCGATGGGCAACGCGCTTCCCGCCGATGGGCGGCAGGCGACGGATCGGGTTCTCGATCAACTCCGCAGCGAGTTCGACAAGCCGCAGCCGTCGTCCCGTCTGCTCGCGCTCATCGACGAAGCACTTGATGCGCTCTGGCCGGGAGATGGTTCGCCCGGCGCTCGCCCCGACCGCGCCATTCATGCCTTAGCGGGTCTGCGCATCGCCCTGTTCGAGCGCGCGCCGGCCTGGGTACCGGCGACATGATCGGCGAAATCGACATCGCGGGCGTGTTCGTTTCGCCGCTGCTCCTCTGCGCGATCCTCGGCTTCGCGATGCGCCTGCTGCTGTCGCGGGTGCTCGAGTCCATCAGCTTCTACCGCCTCGTCTGGCAGCGCCCGCTGTTCGACACCGCCCTGTTCCTCATCCTGACCGGCACCGCCTTTCTGGCTCTACGCCTTGTCACCGCATCCTGAAGTGCCCGCCATGACCCTAGATCGCGATACCCTCCTCCGCCTGCTCAAGCCCTTGCTCACCCTGCTGGTGGTGGGTGCGGGCGTGTTCGTCTTCTGGCACCTCTATAATTACTACACCTACGCGCCACAGACGCGCGACGGGAAGATCAGGGCGGATGTGGTCCCTCTCGCGGCAGACGTGTCGGGCCGGGTCGAGCAGGTCCACGTTCGCGACAACCAGGTGGTCAGGCGCGGCGACATCCTGTTTACCATCGACCATGTTCGGCTGCGCAATGCCGTTGAGCAGGCCGAGGCCGCTGTCGCCACGGCACGGGCAACGTTGAACGCCGCCGAACGGGAGAACCGCCGCTATCAGGCCCTCTCTGATATCGTCTCGGGACAGCAACGTGACGACCGCCGCTCCACCGCCGAGGAGGCCCGCGCACGCTATGCCCAGGCGATCGCTGATCGCGATCTCGCCCGCATCAATCTGGCGCGCGCCGAGGTGCGTGCGCCGGTCAACGGCATCGTCACCAATTTCTCGCTCCGTCCCGGCGCGTATGCGGCCACCGGGCAGCCCGTGATGACGCTGGTCGATTCCGACAGCTACTATGTTGCCGGCTATTTCGAGGAGACGAAGCTTTCGCACATCCGCCCCGGCGTCCGCGTCACGATCCGGGTAATGGGCGAGGATAGGCCGCTTTCTGGCCATGTTGAAGGCCGATCGGCGGGCATTGACGATCGCGAACGGACGACCGCGTCCGGAACGCTACTCGCGAATGTCAATCCCACCTTCAGCTGGGTCCGTCTTGCCCAGCGCATCCCCGTGCGGATCGCCATCGACAAGGTGCCGCCCGGCATCGATCTGATCGCGGGCCGGACGGTCACCGTGACGCTCAATGGCGCGGAAAATGCGCTCGGCCCCGGCCGGAGCGAATGACGATGGGGCGCGTCGGAACGAAAAGGCCGCTCGGACTGATGGGCGCGCTGATGCTCGCTGGCTGTGGCACGGTCGGCCCCAGCTATCGGGCGCCGCCCTTGCCCGCAGGCATCTCGGATCGGCCCGCAAGCTTTGCCGAAGGAAAATCGCCCGCCTATTCGGCTGAACCCTTGCCCCAGCGCTGGTGGCGCCTCTACGCTATTCCCCAGTTCGATGCGCTCGTCCAGGAAGCGATCGAGGCAAACACCGACCTCAGGGTCGCGGCGGCCAATCTCGAACGCGCGCGCGCGATTGTCCAGGAGGTCGAGGCCGGCGCGGGCGTCCAGACTTCCACGGCGGGCGGCGTATCGGTGGGCGAGCCGTCCAATCTCGGTCTCGGCTCGCCCAACGGGACCCATGCGACATTCGACGCCGGCGTCGGCATATCCTATGAACTCGACGTCGTGGGCCGGATTCGGCGCACGATCGAAGCCGCGCAGGCGGATGCGGAAGCGCAGGCCGCCGCCTATGACCTTGCGCGCACGACGGTCGTGGCCGGAGTGGTCGGCGCCTATGGAGATGCCTGCGCGGCCGGCGCGCGGATGACCGTTGCGCGCCATTCGGTCGAACTGCAGCGGCAAAGCCTCGCCCTCACCGAAAGAGGCGTGCGCGCCGGCCTCTACACGTCGCTCGACGCTACCCGCTCGCGCGCGCTTCTGGCTCAACTCGAGGCAGCGCTGCCGCCGATCGAGGCAGGCCGCAAAGCTGCACTATTCAGTCTTGCCGTGCTGCTCGGCCGGACGCCCGAAGATTATCCGCCCAATCTCGCGACCTGCCGGATCATCCCTTCCGTCGACCGCCCCCTGCCGATTGGCGACGGTATGGCGCTGATCCGGCGCCGGCCTGACATCCGCGAAGCTGAACGCCGGCTCGCGGCTGCGACGGCGCGCATCGGAGTGGCGACGGCGGACCTCTATCCGAGCGTCAGCCTCGGCGCATCGCTCGGCACGACCTCGCGGAGCGTGGGCGGGCTGGTCGACGATTCGGCGTTGCGGTTCAGCTTCGGCCCGCTCATCTCGTGGTCCTTCCCGAACCGACGCGTCGCCAGGGCGCGGATCGCGGAAAGCGATGCAGCGGCGCGCGCGACGCTGGCGGCATTTGACGGCAGCGTCCTCGCAGCTCTCCGCGAAACCGAGACGGTCCTCAGCACCTATGCCCGTGATCTGGACCAGAATGCAAAGCTCAGGCGCGCGCGCGAAGAGAGCCGGAGGGCTTCCGGGCTCCAGGCCCGGATAACCGGGGGCGGTCTTGGAACAGGCCTTGAACTGCTCGACGCGCAGCGAAGCCTTGCCACGGCCGAAGCAGCGCTGGCGGCCTCGGATGCGTCCATCGCCTCGGATCGCGTTCGGCTGTTCCTTGCGCTCGGCGGCGGCTGGGAAGGAGCGATGGCGGGGCGATGATGACCGAGCCTTCGCGAGGCGTACGCTCCGCGGATGTTTGATGGGGCCGAATTACAGAGGAGCAGCCCCGCCTCGATAGGTATCCTTTGTGCTGACGGATCAGGTCCCGGTGCCCCTCCACGCCGCAACTGACGCCATGGTGGCGGGAATTGAACGATCCGCTGCTCGATCAACTGATTTGACGGGCGCCGTTCTCCAACCCGTCGAATGATATCGCCGAAGCGCGTGTTCGGCACCCGGCAGCCTGATCATGTGGTGGGGTTGGTCTCGCCTCATGGATATCCAATTCGGCACGATGCTCGCCAATGATGCACTTGTGGGTTGTTTAATCGCATCACGGTCAAGGCAATTTCGATCTTCGTCGATCTATGGTTGTGAGGTCGTAAGCTTGGCTGGTTTTACAAGCGGCCCCATCTTCTGCCTGCGGGTGATGCCGTCTGTCGGGTACAAGGTCGTATACGCGGTCAGGACAACTCCCCGCGGGATAGATCTTCGTCGGACAGAAATTCTATTCAATCACACGTCGAGGCCGATAAACTGCTCTGTGGTTGTCTCCGGTCCGATGTTGCGTCCGGCTATGCGGTCGTGAATCCGTATTTCATCCTATCGGGGGCAACCCCCGTCAAAGACATCGCAATCGCCCCGGGGCGCGTTACCCCGCGAAACTCTGTATAATCGCAAGGGCCGCAGGATGGATGCCGAACAGGCGGGTTGCCCTGTGCCAAAAGTCATCATTGGCGGTGGGCAGGGCCGCCGATTCTTGTATTGGCAAGTCCGGACAGATACCATCATTATTTGCTCATAAGGGCTGAAGCTTGACTCCCAGCTTCTGTCCATCCCAGTCCAAGCGACTTCTGTATGGCAACATAGCTGGCGGTGAGGGCCGCAACCGCACTGTGCAGGTTTGCCTCTGCAAGCCGCTGCTGGCGGTCAGCCTCAAGAGTGTCGCCTCTCGAAATGACCTGCCGCGCATAGCGCTGCCGCATCAGCGTTGCCGCTTCATCTGCGGACCGCTTGATTTCGGCAAATGCGGCGACGTTTCGCCTTTGCTGTGCAAAGCGCGCAAGCGACGTCTCCGCGTCCTCAAGCGCGCCGAGCACTACCTGCCTATATTGTGCCTCGGCTTCATCGCGACCAGAGCGTGCCTGCGCTATCGCCGCTGACGTTCGTCCAAAATCGAGCAAGCCCCATTGCAGCTGAGGGACGGCGATGTTGGAAATATTGCCCAGATCTACCAGGTCTCCGATGGACGTGCCGCCAATCCCGAGAATCCCCATGAAGCTGATTTTCGGAAAACGAGCTGCTTCCGCGACCCCTATCCGGGAGGTTGTGGCGGCGAGATTGCGCTCCGCAGCGCGGATGTCGGGACGACGGCGCAGGAGCGCCGAAGGGTCTCCGATCGACACCCGCGCAGGGGGGATCGGGATATCGCGCCGTGGCGTCAATAGCGGATCGAGAGATCCCGGCGCTTCACCGGCGAGAACCGCTAGCGCATTCATATATATTTCGATCTCAGCATCGGCCGCGGCGAGATCGCTGATCGTGGCCTGAACCGCGCGGTTCGCTTGGCCGACAGTGAAGGCCGGGATTGTGCCTTGCCCGAAACGCTGCCGGGCTAGGGCGAGTTGCTGGCGCTGAAGGTCGAGACCTCCCCGAAAAGCAGCGGCGCGCTGCTGCCGGTCACGAAGATTGGTATAGGTCTGCGCGACTTCAGCGCTGAGCTGAACCTTTGCGTCTGCAACATTATACGCCGCTGCCGCCGCCAGCGCGTTTGCCGCTTCGATTTTTCGCACCTGCCCGCCCGCGAGATCTATTTCCCAGTTTGCGTTCAGACCAAGGTTGTAGAAACGCAGAGACGTGTCCGCATCCTGGGCGGATGAAGGTGCCGGAACAGGTGTGGGTAGAGTACTTCCTTGACTGGCCTGGAGATCGATCCCGGGAAGATCAGCAAATATGGCCGCGCCCTGAGCACCAGCCGTCGGCAGGCGGTTTGCTCGCTCCTGGCGTACAGACCCACGGGCTTGGCGAAGTCGGGCCTGCACAACATCAATCGAGGGATTTGCGACAAGAGTGCGCCGCTCGAGCTCATCGAGAACCGGATCTTGCAGCGTCGTCCACCATTCGGCGAGTTCGGGCTCGCTGGTCGACGCATCCGCTGGTTGACGAACGAATGTCGGCCGCGGCGCGGCTTGGCCGAGCTCTGGTGGTCCGGAATAGTCCGGGCCGACCACACATCCACCAAGGAGCAGCGGAAGGATGAGACCACTTAACTTTGCCATTACCACCTCAATGCATCGTCAGCGACATCCCCTTGGGGAGCGGGCGAAGGAAAAACACGAACGGAAGCGTCACAAAAGTCGCTACCGCCATCGTCAAGAATATGTCGTTATAGGTCATGACGAACGCCTGCTGCTGAATTGTGCCAGCGAGCGACTGAAGGCCCGCGTCCATATTTCCCAGAGTATGAGACATCCCCGCGATATACTCCTGCACGCTTGGATCGTTTGCCCACAGCGTTTCCTCCATCCGTCGGCTGTGGAGTGACATACGCTGGTCCTGGAACGACGTCAGGGCCGCCAGAGCGAATGAGCCACCGAGGTTTCGCGCAGCATTGAAGATGCCTGAGGCATCTCCAGCATCCTCATTGCTGACTGAGGTAATGGCGGCCTGGTTCAGAAAGAGCATGACAAAGATCATCCCCACCCCGCGCAGCAGCTGACCGGTAGTAAAGGCTTCGCCTGCGGATTCCACTGTGAGACTGGTGTTCACAAAGCAGCTAGCAGCCATAAGCGCGAGGCCAGCGCCAACGGCCAGCCTGATGTCGACAACCCGCATCAGAAACGGCACGAACGGCATCACAAAGAAGGCAGGAACGCCCATGAGAAAGATGACCTGTCCGGTCTCGAGGGCATTATAGTCGGCGATAAGCGACAGGAACTGCGGGATGACGAAGGTCGATCCGTACATCACCATGCCCAGCGCTAGCGCCATGATAACGACGCTGCCGAACTGTCTGCTCATGACGATTCGCAGCTTAAGGACGGGCTTTGCTGCCCAGATCTGTCCGATCGCCAACATCACAAACCCTGCTACGGTTATAAACGTCAGCCGGATGATAAGCGTCGATTCGAACCAGTCTTCACGGTGCCCCTCCTCGAGCACGATCGTTAGTCCTCCAAGGCCAAGGATCAGGCCTATAATACCCAACCAGTCGGCCTCGCGAAGATAGACCCAATTCGTACGTTCGTGCGGCAGTCCGAGCAACAGGAGCAAGAGGAGTATCCCGCAGACCGGAACATTGACGAAGAAGGCATAGTGCCAGCTCAAATTTTCCGTCAGCCAGCCACCGAGCAAGGGGCCAAGAACGGGTCCCAAGATTACGGTCATTCCGAAAAGGGCCATCCCGATGGGCTGCTGGGGTGGCGGGAGTCGCTTTGCGACAATCGTCATGGCGGTGGGTATCAGCAGCCCTCCCATAAGGCCCTGCCCGGTTCGTCCGATGATCATCGTCATAAGGTCGGTGGCGATGCCGCATAGGATGGAGAACCCGGTAAAGGCAGTCACGGAAATGAGAAGGAGGGTTCTCAGTCCCAAAAGCCGTTCAAGCCAGGCGCTCAGCGGAATGACGACGATCTCGGCAACGAGAAAGGCGGTGGCGATCCACGTTCCCTCAGTGCCGGTTGCTCCGATTTCGCCTTGGATCGTTGGCAGTGCCGAGTTGACGATCGAGATGTCGAGGGTCGCCAGCAGTGCGCCGAGCGAGCCGGCAGCAACAGCGATCCAAGCGGTCAAGTCCGCACGCGCGGAACGAGCTGCGTCTGGAGATGCTGTGACCGTGACCACTGTCAACGCTTCCGGCTTACGGCCTGACGGAGTCGATCCATCTCTCCTCTGGCTGAACGCGTATCGACCGTTACTCCAACCGACATTCCCGGCACAAGGAGCGTGCGCACTTCGAGAGGAGCATCGATTGCAATGCGTACAGGCACGCGCTGTACGATCTTTGTGAAGTTTCCGGTCGCATTCTGGGGGGGGAGCACCGAGAATTGGGCGCCCGTGCCAGGGGCGACACTGGCAATACGCCCGGTCAGTTCGACGCCAGGGAGCGCATCGATTTCGATGCCAACAGGCTGGCCGACGCGCATAAGCCCCAGTTGAGTTTCCTTGAAGTTCGCCTCAATGAACAATCGATCGACAGGAACCAGTGTCATCATGCGTGTGCCGGGCTGCACGAATTGCCCCACACGGACAGCCAGATCGCCCACACGGCCATTGATTGCAGCCTTGAGCACTGTCGATTCGACGTTGACGCGCGCCACCTTGAGTTGGGCACGCGCGGCCTCTGCTTGCGACTGGGCCTGACGCACCTGCGCGCCCAGTGTACCGACTCGCCGTTGCGAGGCGATCAGCGCCGCCTGCGCAGCATTGGTTCGCTCGCGAGCTTGTCGTGCCTGCGTCTGAAGCTGCGCGAAACGCTCCCCTGGCTCAGCGCCTGATGCGGCAAGCGGCTGATATCGCGTAACCTGCTGTGCGGCGAAAGCAGCCTCGGCGCTCGCCGCGTTGAGCTGGGCTTGCGCTTGCGCTATGGCTGCCTGCTGTTCGGAAATCTGAGAGCGCGTCGTATCCCCCGCAGCCGTTGCCGTTTCGATCTGGCTGGTAATCTGTTCGGTCTGCGCCCGATATTCGCGGGGATCGAGTTCAGCCAGAGACTGCCCCTGCCGAACCGTCTGATTCTCGATAACGAACACCCGTTCAACATATCCGGCGATCTTGGGCGCTGTGATGACGGAATCTGCCGCAACATAGGCGTTGTCGGTCACCTGCATGTATCGGCCCCGGTTCTGATGATCCAAGTACCAGACAAAGCCACCGATGAGCAGCAGGATCGCGCCAATGAGCATCGCGAGGCGAACGCGCGGCGATTTAAGCGGCGACACCGCAGATTCGCCGAGGCCCTCAAAATCCGACGAAACAGTGGCCGACTTGTCCGCCATATAAATTACAATCCCAATGTTGCGCGGTGTGGTTCTGTCTTGCAGCATTAAGGAGTGATCGGCAATTGCATATTATATGGAACCTCAGCATTACGCAGAGATAACCCGCTCCTTGCCCGCCGCCGCTGGACCGGTCCTACACCTAAGCCGCATATCAGGCTGTAGCTCCCCCAAACTTCAAGCAAGAATCAAAAGAAACCGAGGAGCGGTTTGCCAGGCTGGTGCACAACACAGAAACTGATGGCGCGTGATGCCGAGCCCTCCGACGCGAAAAATTACTTTCCCGATCGGGCGGTCGTTAAGAAGTGAGCCTCGAATTGGTGTCCCGTTTCAATCCCCACAATTGTGGCCTATGGTGATATAAGCCAGGGTCACACGAAAGGTGACCCGGCACTTTGATCGGTTGCGCCGCCGTCACCTTGCCTGGAAGCAATAATATAGGTTGTTTCTGGCCCGAGTAGCTTTTCGTTATTCTCGCCCCGGCCCATTACCCTGCAATGCCATAGTTCAAGAGATAATGCGCAGCCTCACACAGAGGCGTCGAATTCAATAGTGTCAGCTTTCGTCGCTAATTTTTGCTCCCCGGACAGCGCCGCGCGAGCGCTGTTCCACGAAGAAAGCCGCGGCGTGCGAAGCCGGCGTCAATCGCTGCCGCCAGGCGTCTTTCGGCCGGAGCTGCGCCCGAAATCTCCCGAACTAAGCCCCGAAACGGTATGATTGTGTTAACAATAGTTTTCCCTCCAGCCTCGGCCAGCCGACCAGCCCTGTTCTCTTTTTTGTTGTTGCCGACCGCAAAATCAGGTCCGAGGACGCTATCGAGCTCCGTAGTTGCGGCCTTGATCTGCGCACAGGATTTCAAGCCGGCGAGACCATATGGATTTTCTTGCGCTCTTTCCAGAATAGCTGGAATTGCGGTTTTGGCCGCGCCAATATCTTTCGCCGGCTGCGTGACGATTTCCCGACCGCGGTCAACTGTCTCATCTTTTCTGGCGGGTTGCTCGGGGGTTTGTGCAAGAGCCGCCATGGCAAAAACAAGTATCATCATCCGCCCAATATCCTGAAGACAAGGTTGAAAGCATAAACACGACCGCTGTGGGGTTCGCTGTTACCTCGCTTGAAATAACAGCGGCTGCCCGCCAGGGCATGACGATCACATTGAGTGGCGCCCGTGAAGAACGGGCGCCACTATGATCATTGACCGCCGGTCAATGCTGAAGGAAGAAGTGCCTTCCCATTGGTGAGTTCTTGCTCAAGTGTGGGAACGGCGGTTCCCGCGACTTGCTTCAAGGCTGGGTCGGTGCCGTCTTGCGCATAGCCTTTGTTGATGGCCCATGCCGCCTGTAGTACCTGGGCGGACTGGGATAGATAAAGATTATCGAAGCTGCCGCGCGGCGTCTTCTGGAGCAGCTTCACGAGTGCGGCTCTGTCGGAGGAAAGCGATGACGATGGCGCTTTTATTGTCCGCTGATCGTTGCGCAGCGCGGCCATGAGTGCTTTCTGCGCGATTTGCGCTTCGGTCTGAACACGTTTGGCAAAAGCCTTCACATCGTCACGCTGAGCCTTGGTCACGGCGAACTGCGCTGCTTTTATTTGATAGAGGTTCGCATCCGATGCAGCCATCACAAAGGCTGGCTCATTCTGTCCAGCTATCGGTGTTGTGCCGGTATCCATGCTCGACATTGAACCTGTGTTTGTTGGTGAAACAGCTTGGGCGAGAGCCCCTGAACCTGAAAGCGCTAGCGCGCCTGCGGCCATAATGACTTTCAGCATAATACCTTCTCCGTAGAATAGATTTCTAGCGGTCAAGTGGCCGCATCACGTTAAGCGTGACGACGTCGTAACGATGCTGTTGGATAATCGTTCCACCATCGCCCGCATTGCATAAATTAAATTGTCAAATGAGTGTCACTTAAATCGACAGCGGACTGCATTTCATAATCCGATAGAAATATTAATCATTACGAGATTTGACTTATCACATGGTCGATATGCTATCGCTTATTAATACGTAGAATCCGGGATTATACTATCTTGCTTACTCTGGCTCCGATCGGGTCAGCCCTTCAGATAAAAACAAAAACTCGTAGATACCTACGAAGATATCTGGCGCATGGCGATTTTGTACATGCTTTCGCGCCCTAAGATTGTAGAGATCGGCGACAAGTTCATGATCAATTTATCCCCTGCTTGCGTTCCATTCGATCCTTCGATGTATCAAGCGCGCGCTCCGTGGAATGCTTCCGCGCTGTTTGCGCGGACCAATCCGTCAATTCTGTGGTTGAGCGAGCTACTGCACGATCGAAAGCGGCGACTATCCCACTCGTGGTATTTGCGGACGCTGGCTCCTGCACCAAGAAGCGCTTGGCCTCAACGGGACGACGATCAGTAAGGTCAAACAGGGTTGCATCGCCTTCGATAATGACAATGGGCGGTGCTTTTTCACCCCCATCGAGGGCATACCGTGCTTCGAATCGCTCGATATCAATCTGCAGCGCATGCGATGCCCCGGTGGCATTTCTGACGCCCGTCAGGCGCACGTCAGGTGCCCGCGCCGCATATTGACGCATCAGCGCCTGGGTGAAAAGATCGGGGACCGGCGCCACCCAACGAACCCCCTTAAGGTAGAGCGCACGTTCCCCCCGCGTGGTGAGCATGCGATCGCCCTCTACCTCCTGCGAGAACCGGGGGCGAAGCAGAGATACAGAGCGAGTCGGGAGCGCACCCTGCATCCCGGTGACGGACGTGGGCTCAACCACGCCAAACCTGAAAAGGTCAGCGCGCTCGCCGCCGCCTAGCAGGTTTCCACAGCTACCCAGCAGCAAGGCGCTCGACAGAAGTGCAAAAGTCCGATTCCTGGTTGATAATGTCACTTAGGCAACTCCAGTTCAGCACCCCGGCTTTTGGCCAGAGCTTCGCGGGGACTTTGTCGGATCCCGCGAATTAGCCCGTCCAGCGATTCAGCTGTTTCTTGCAAGGTCAGCATGGTCGCATTGATATTAGGGATCGTGGTCGTACCGATATCGGCGCTTTGCGTGTCGAGTTTGGCGATCACGCCGCGAGCCTCATGAACTGCCGATTTGAGTTCGTTTGCCGCCTGGGAGATATCGGCGAAGGCGCGCTTGCCATCGCCATCGGCAATCTGCCGAACGGCCGAGGCCGCGCCCTGAATATCGTCAGCCGCCCGATCCAGTTTGGCGAGCGCGGAACCGGCATGGGCGAACATGGTCCGATTGGCCGCCAGTTCCGCCGTAGTCATTCGGACATCGCGAATGGCACCGCCGATGTTGGCGATATTACGATCAGAAAGGACCTTGTTCACACGGCTCAGTGCCTCGGTCGCGCTTGCCACCACCTGTCCTCCGCCTTGCAGCAATGAAGACATAGCGTTGGGCTTGCTGGCGATGACAGGCCGCTTACCGTGATCATTGGTCTTGAGCAGCGGCTTGCTCGGCGTGCCCGCGCTGATTTGAACGATGCTGACCCCTGAGATGCCCTGACTTTCAGAGGATGCGACCGAATCTTCGCGCACCGGTGTCCCGCGCGTCAGTTCGATATCCGTGATCACACGGTTGGGGTCGCGCTGGTCGAGGCGGATTCCGCCGATTTCCCCGACCTTGATGCCGTTGAACTGCACTTCGCCTCCAACGCTTAAACCTCTGACTGGCCCATGAAACACGATCTGGTAAGAATCACTTCCTTTGGCCGAACCGCCGAGCCAGACCACAAAAACAAGCGTGGCGATAAGCAACGCGATGGAGGCGGCGCCTACCAGAGCATAGTTGGCATGGCGTTCCATCAGCTTTCTTTCTCTTTTTTCGCGGCACGGCCGCGCGGTCCCAGAAGATAGCTCCGGATCCACGGGTGATCTGACCGTTCAAGTTCTTTGATCGTTGCAACAGCGGCGATTTTCTTGTCAGCGACAACCGCAACGCGGTCGCAAATCGCGTACAGAGTATCGAGGTCGTGGGTTATTATGAACACGGTGAAGCCAAGAGCATCCCGCAATGTTCTGATAAGATCATCGAATTCGGCTGCAGCAATTGGATCGAGGCCGGCAGTCGGCTCGTCGAGAAAGAGGATATCAGGATCCAGCGCGATTGCGCGGGCTACCCCCGCGCGCTTGCGCATTCCGCCAGATAGCTCGGCAGGCTTCAAGCAGCCTGCATCTTCCGGCAAACCAGCAAGCTTGATCTTCAGCCTTGCAAGATCGTGCACATACTCACGTGTAAGTTTCGTATGTTCCAGAAGTGGCGCCTCGACATTTTCTTGTACGGTGAGAAAGGAGAATAATGCGCCTTGCTGGAACATCACCCCAATCCGACGCTCGACTTCACTGTGCGCTTGCGGATCGCGGATGTCCTGCCCGAATATCTCGACGGATCCGCCATCGGGCTGCTTGAGGCCCAGGATGGTGTTGAGCAGCACCGACTTACCGGAACCCGATCCGCCAACCACACCCAATATCTCACCGCGCTTGACCTCAAGGCCGAGATCCTCATGGATGACCTTGTCGCCAAAAGCCGTGCGCAGGCCTTTGACGCGAATGGGCACGTCTTCGGCATCGGTTTCCACAAGCGCCCTCACAGATCGAGCGCCATGAAGATAACCGCGAAAATCGCATCGAACATAATGACCATGAAGATTGACTGGACGACCGCGGACGTCACATTTTGACCAAGGCTTTGGACGTCGCCGCCGACCATAAGGCCATGCCGACAGCCCGCAGCAGCGATGATCAGAGCCAGAAACGGCGCTTTGCACATGCCTATCCAGAAATGCTTAATGTCCACCGTTTCGAGCGTACGCTGGATGAAGAAGACCGGGCTGATATCAATCGTCACCCAACTGACCAAGAGTCCGCCAGCAAGACCGCCGATATCCGCGCAGAAGGTCATAAGAGGCATCATGAGAAGCGCGGCTAAGATGCGCGGGATTACCAGCGCATCGAAGCGGTCCACGCCCATAACCTGCATCGCATCGGTTTCCTGGTTCATCCGCATCGAACCGATCTGAGCGGCAAAGGAAGATGCGGAACGTCCAGACAGAAGGATGGCAGTGATCACCACGCCGAACTCGCGCAGGATGGCCACGCCCACCAACTGGATCGTGAACACCTCAACGCCAAGCGTTGTCAAAAGGTTGGTGCCAACGAGCGCAATGACCGCGCCGATGAAGAAGGTCATGATAAAAACTATCGGAAGCCCATTAATGCCCGCGTCCTGCATGAACGCGACAAGCGGCGTCATGCGCAGTCGGCGAGGATCGCCAAGGGTACGGCCGAGCGCCACAATAAGCTGCCCAGTGAACACCAGCATCTGGTAGGCGTCATCGGCGATCCCGATTACCTGACGGCCGAAGCGCTCGAAAAATCCCAGAACACCAGTGACGCCAGCCTTACCGGCCGTATCTTGTTCAAGGGCAGGTCGAACAAGGTCTATCAGCCTTTGCAAATCCTCTCTTTCGCCAAAGTCTATATCGGCGTCTGGAGCCATGGACCGCAAAAGCAGGAGGGCACCGGCAGTGTCGATCCGCCCCAGAGCAGAAAGATCGAGACGCTGCACGTCTAGACTCCCGGCCGACTGGGCACCCAGGCGCCCTGCCGCATCGCCCAAAGCAAGCGAAGTCCAGTCACCGCTCACATGCAGAGTCGGGCCGCCACCCTCGTCAATATGCCAATCTGCCGCGATCATCGCACTAGCAGCATGGGAATTGAGCAGCGGACGATTTCGGCTCCTGCTGGCATCAACGCCACGCAGCGCATATCTTGAACCTTGGCATGGTCAAGCATTGGGGTCTCACGATGATGATCGAGCAATGGCACGCCATGGGCCAAGAGGTGCCAGCTTCGTCGCAGTCATAACTTTATCCTCTCCCCTTGCCATGCCATCGAAGATTGAGCAAGGACATAACATATGGAACCTCAGGAAGTTCATTTGCGCGCACTCGCGACGGCCTTTGGCTGGACCTGGTACAGAATGCGGCGGCTGATCGACACGCACCTTGCGTCCCAAGGAGCATCGATGGCCCGTCTTAAGCTGCTGGTATATCTCGCCGAGCAACCCAGCCGCTCAACCGATATTGCAAGCTTCTTCGATCAGGCCCCGCGCACGGTAACCCAGGCGATTGACTGGTTGGAGCAGAATGATCTGGTCACGCGCTCGCCCGTTGAAGAGGACCGTCGTGTAAAGCTCGTGGAAATCACGGACGCAGGCAGGGCGATGCTGGAGCAGGCCCTGCCACTCTACGATGGCATTGTGGCGAAGACCTTCGGCAGCTTGACCGCGGAAGAACTGGAAGCATTGGATAGGGCGATCCTTCACCTCGACAAGGTCGTGGATCAACTCGAAACGCAAGCTGGCTTCCGCCGAGGTCGCGTCCCCACGCTCAAGGCACATAATGATGGCTGATCCTCATTTGATGGACGGGCCTGAAGCGGTCGCATTGAAGGAGCGGGAGCGGTTCGCACAAATCCTGCTTCTGTTCGGGCGACACGGCCTCAAGGGAATGGCCTCCCGGCTAGGTCTCAGACTGGGTGGTGAGGAACCATTTGATAGCGCTCGACCAGAAGCAGTCGTTGCGCTGCTGCAAGATATCGGTCCTGCAGCGGTCAAGTTCGGGCAGATTCTTGCAATGCGAAGTGATCTGCTGGAGCCCGATTGGATCGATGCGCTTTCGAAACTTCAGGACCGGGTTCCGCCGCTGCCGTTCGCCACCGTGCGACCACTTATCGAAGAGGCGATCGGCGGAACTGTGGAAAGCTATTTCGCCTCCTTTGAAGACGAAGCGATTGCGGCCGGCTCGATCGCTCAGGTCCATGCAGCAACGCTGCTCGACGGCCGGGACGTTATCGTCAAGGTCCGTCGTCCCGGGATCGAGCGGATTGTCGACGCCGACCTTCGGCTGCTGCGCCGCGTCGCCCGGATCGCAGAGCGCCGCATCCCCGAGATCGCGCGACTAAAGCCGGACGAACTGCTGCGCCACTTCGCTGAAAGTATCGATCGGGAAATGGACCTTGGCGCGGAAGCTCGCGCCAGCGATACGATCGGAGAGTATCTCAAAGCTTTCGGCGTGCGAACGGCTCGCTTTGACTGGGAGTTGTCCGGCAGGCGTGTCAACATACAGGAGCGGTTTCGAGGCGTTCCGGCAAGCAATCTGGAGGCGGCGCGGCAAAGCGACCTTGATCTCATTAGCCTAGCCAGCACCTATGCGCAGGCGATCCTCCACATGATCGTCATCAATGGTCATTTCCACGCCGATCCCCACCCCGGCAACGTCTTTTTCCTGGAGGACGGAACGCTGGGGCTTATCGACTTCGGAGCGGTGGGGACGCTTCTGCCACGACGCCGGGAAGAATTGGTACGGCTTGGCCTGGCGATCGCGGCGGAGGACACAGGCGGGGTCGTCGATATTCTGCTGCTTTGGGCGGGCGACCCTGATGTTGACCGTGTCAGGCTGGAAGAGGCCCTGGCCGAACTGATCAACCGTTTCAGCAATGTTCTGCTCGAGCAAATTGACCTTACCGACATTTTCCAAATCGTCTTTGCGATACTGCGCGACTTTCATCTCGCGCTCCCGCCCGATCTGGCACTGGTGCTCCGGACGCTGCTCACGGCAGAGGGATTTGTCCGGCGCATCGATCCGACATTCGACATCACTCGAGAACTGGCTCCGCTGGCAAAGGAACTGATGCGCGAGCGAACGAGTCCGGCGCGATTGCGTGGCGAAGCGGGCAAGCTGTTTGCAGCGCTTGGAAGAGCCGCCTTGTCAACGCCGAGCCTGGTGGGACAGATCGAGAGAGTTGCGCGTACCGGATCGATCACCGTCAGTATCGCACCCAGGGATCTTGAACGATTGCGCGGCGATGAGCGCAACAGCAGAGCCACTCCCCAGCTCTACCCCGCAGCATTGGGAATATGTGCTGCAATCCTTTTCGCCTCGGAACCGATCATCGCCGGGCTGCTGGCGGTGCTTTCCATTGCCCTGGCAATTGGCGAACGAGTGAAGCGGCGGTGATCACGTTCCAAATCTCGCGAAAATTAAAAGCTCATTTGTCGCGCTACCGGCTCCAGGATTTCTAGGTCACATGGAAACGCGTTCGAACTGGTTGAAGGTGAGCCTTGTTGTCGGCCTGCTCATAACCGCCGTCATTGGGTTCACCCTGTGGCTCATCCAGTCACGTGAGGCTGACGGGGCCACGTATGAGGTGCAGTTTAAACAATCGGTTGACGGCGTTCAAATCGGATCGGGCGTCAACCTTCTTGGTGTTCCCGTTGGGAAAGTAACCCAGGTCCGGCTCCAACCTTCAAATCCGGATACGGTCGTGGTCCGGTTCGTCCTTACCAAGGACATCTTACTCCATCGCGGCGTGACAGCGTCGGTCGATAAATCATTCTTCGATGGATCGGCAGAGATAAGCCTGGCGGGAAGCAACAAGCGTGAACCGGCACTTACAGTTCAAGCGGGACAGCCATTCCCGCTTGTACCAGTGAAGACCGGCGGCCTCCTCAGCGGCGACCTCAATCCAGGCGAGATGATCGCCAAGATATCGTCAGGTGCCGAGAGCATCGCAAAGAAGCTGGACCCTGCCGGTCAGCGATCCATCGAGGAACGTCTTGGCCAACTCGCGCTGCGCTCGCGGAACTGGAAAAGCGATGTCAGTCAAATCGCGGGGGAGGCCCTGCAGGAAGACAGGATCCATTCTCTAGGGAATGTAATGGCTCGGGCGGGAGACGACGCGGAGAGGCTTCGCCTGAGGCTCGAGGCATCGCGGGGCGGTCTTCACGACAGCCTCGGCCGGCCCTTGCATGATGCCGAAGGCAAAGCCCGGTCTCTGGGCCTATCCATTTCACACGCACGGCCCCGGATCAGGCAATTGGAAGGGGATGCGCAACAAATCGCCGAAACCGCCCGCGCCGTTCGCGAACCAGTTCGACGCGTGGGCGATGCGGCCAAGAAGATTGACCGGGAAGGCGTGGGATCTCCCAAACTACCTGACTACCGTCCCACGACTGAGGAAAGGAAATAGATGATCGCGATCGACCGCTCAGGAACGGACCGACCCTCGTCTTCATGCACAGGCGCGCAATCAGCTTCTGTGAAGCACGAACTCTGGACGATAGAACGACCCTCTCAATTCTTCGCGCGTGAGTGGATGCAACGTCCTGAAGTGGCGCAAAGGCAGAGCCAAAAATGGACTAAGGGGTTTATCTTCAATCGGGCCTGCAGGATCGAGACTGGTGGATGACCGGGAAGAATTGCAAAATCGATGGAGCCGCTGGTATCAGCCTGGCTGCTGAAGTGAAGGGCGAATGCAGGGCGATGCCCGTCTTGCTTGCCCACGGGGCGGGTCAGACTCGCCGCGCCTGGAAGCGGGTAGTGCAAGATCTGGTCGAGGCGGGGTTTCGCGCTATCGCTATAGACATGCGTGGGCATGGCGACAGCGACTGGTCGAGCGCAGGTGCGTATGACGTGCGCGACTTTGCGGCCGATCTCGTCGCGGTAGCATCAGGAATGGATCGCAAACCGGCTCTGGTAGGCGCCTCCCTCGGCGGCCTTGCCGGAATGATAGCAGAAGGAGACCTCGCCCCAGGCAGCTTCGCATCGCTCACTCTTGTAGATATAGCCCCGCGTATCGAGCCGGGCGGCGTGATGCGGGTGGTCAGCTTCATGCAAGAACATGTCGAGACTGGCTTTTCGTCTCCGGAAGAAGCTGCACAAGTCATTGCGCGCTACATGCCACATCGTCGCAAGCGCAGAGCGGGCGATGGCCTACGGCACTATCTCCGGCAGAAAGAGGATGGCCGCTATTACTGGCACTGGGATCCAGCATTTATTCGCAATATGGTGGCTGCACATTGCTGCGACACCGCGCATCAGGAGCAGCAAGTCAATATATTATACAAGGCTGCCGCTAATTTGACGCTACCGCTGCATCTGATCAGGGGCGGATCCAGTGATCTTGTCTCGGAAGGCGCTGTCGAACATCTGCGCGAACTGGCACCGCATGCTGAATATACCGACATTATCGATGCCACGCATATGGTTGCAGGCGATGCAAACGACGCCTTTTCTGCCGCAATTCTCGGCTTTTTAGGGCGCCAGTCCAGCTTCTAGAGGGACGAGCATGGGAGAAGAGATTTGCTCCTGATCATCGAGGGTCGGACGACTTGCTGTGTAGAGCGCCATACATTGGTGGGTTTGCCTAAGATGACACTCGGTAACTGGCTGCTGCCTCGCTCACTGGACTGCTATCCATAACGAAGGTGACGAAAGTTGACGACCAAAAATCTGACCGGCATGCTGGCCAAAAAGATGCCGCGGGAAACAGGCACCGCGCGCACAAAGGGCGAAACCCTGTTCCAGCTATTCTTTGCGCTCATCCAATGGCCTTGGCTGTTGAAAAGCCTTTATGGGGGAAACAAAGCTGAAAAAAATGCTGTTCTTGAGCGTATAAACCTTGAACAGGACGCCTTGCCTCATCTTGGCAGCTGGAAAGCAGACACTTACCTTCTTCACAGGATTGTTGATGAGATTGAAGTCCGACAACCGAAAAATGTTGTGGAACTAGGTTCCGGAGTAACTTCGCTGGTTATCGCCAAAGCATTGTCGCTTCAAGGTGGCGGGCATTTATACAGCTACGATCAGTATGAACCGTTCGTTGAGCAGATGGGCATTTGGCTCGCTGAGCACCACCTGTCGGCAAGTTTCAGCCATGCTCCGCTGAACTTTCGGGACCAGGCCTGGCCTGGATTATGGTATGCCTTGCACGACCTTCCACAGACAATTGATCTGCTTGTCATAGATGGACCGCCTTGGTCAATTCATCCCTTTACCCGAGGAATGGCGGAACGCCTTTTCGAACGTATCGCACCGGGAGGCCTTATCATGCTCGATGATGCAGCAAGACCGGGAGAAAGATACGTGGCGCGACGCTGGAGGAAAACCTGGAGAGACTTCGAGTTCAAGTTCGAAGGCACGGGCGCCAAAGGCCTGCTAACGGGACGGAGGATCGACAGATCGGATAATCGCCAAAAGTGACGCTGTAATGCATTAGCGACTTCCATTGCTGATTCCGAGGCAAGCCGAACTCGCGGAACTGCTGGCAGCCGAAGTGGCTGCCGACCGTCTCCCCGACATGGATGCCTTGCGGATACGCTTCGCTCCCGATCCGGCGGCGCTTCCCGACGTGGTGGTGGAACTGGTCCCCCTGGTCACCTATGATGTTCTCCTGGCGGAAGAAGCCGCATGAGCCGGAACGCTCCCGCTATCGACGCCCAGCGCCTGAGCCTCATCCTCAACGACCTGCGTCTGCCCGCAATCAAACTGATCTGGCCCGACTTTACCACGCGGGCCGACAAGGAAGGCTGGCCTGGTGCCCGTTTGCTTGCAGCGCTCGCTGAGCATGAGATCGCAGAACGGGACCGACGCCGGATCGAAAGGCATCTGGGCGAAGCCCGCCTGCCACCCGGCAAGACTCTCGACAGCTTCGCCTTCGATGCAGCGCCAATGATCTCCCGCGCCCGGGTGACGGCGCTGTGTTCTGGTGATGGCTGGCTCGAAAAAGGTGCCAATCTCATCTTCTTTGGTCCGCCGTGTGGGGGTAAAACCCATCTGGCAGCCGCAATCGGCCTTGCGTTGATCGAAAATGGCTGGCGCGTCCTGTTTACCCGCACCTCCGATCTGGTCCAGAAACTTCCGGTTGCCCGCCGTGAACTTGCGCTCGAAGCCGCGATAGCCAAACTCGACAAATATCATCTGCTGATCCTCGATGACCTCGCCTACGTGACCAAGGATCAGGCTGAAACGTCCGTCCTGTTCGAGTTGATCAGCGCACGGTACGAACGGCGTTCCACGCTCATCACCGACAACCAGCCTTTTGGTGAATGGAACCGGGTCTTCCCCGATCCCGCCATGACGCTCGCCGCCGTAGATCGCCTCGTTCACCACGCGACAATCTTCGAGATGAATGTCGAGAGCTACCGCCGCCGCTCGGCGATCCAGCGACAATCACGCGCTGGTCGGCCACCGACCTTCGCGACAATCAAGTCCAACGAGGAAATGTCGCGCAGCGACAATCAAACCTGCGAGTAGCGCTTGCCAGCGTCAATCAAAGCAGGCACCACTTGAAAACCGCGACGATCAGTTCTCATCCTGATTGACGGGAACTTCTCATCCAGATCGCCGCGCCATAGGCTGCGGATGACGCGGATCCATGACCTGCTGGTGCGCGAAGGCTTTGAGGGTTCTTACGATGCGGTGCGGCGCTATGCGACGCGCTGGAAGATCGAGCGGCGCAAGGACGCTGGCGATGGCGTCACCGCCTTTATCCCGCTGATGTTCAGGCCGGGCGAGGCCTACCAGTTCGACTGGAGCCATGAAGATGTTGAGATCGCCGGGGCACCGATGCGGGTAAAGGTCGCACATAGGCCCCTGTGCATTATTCGGACACAGATTCACGGTAGCGGCTTGGCGAGCAGCGGCATGAGGCCGTTGGCATCGAGGTTGAGGCGGTCGGACCAGACGTAATCGCCGGTGAGATTGATGCGATCCCAGCCAAGCGGCGAGAGCCGGGACAGCATAGCCGGGTCGATCAGCTTCCCTCGACCGCGCATTTCTTCAACAGCGCGGCCGAGATATCGGCAGTTAAATAGTATGATCGCCGCGGTAACGAGGTTAAGCGTAAGCGTGGCCTGAGGACCGCAGTTCAGGCGGCTTCGGCGATTGCCTGATTATCTGGCTGCCAGTTCCAAGGCATGAGTTCATCCCAGCGAGCGGCAGGCCAATCGCCAGCGATCTTGGCTATGACATCGGCGATATAGGCTTGGGGTTCGAGGCCGTTCAGTTTGGCGGTCTCGATGACCGAGTAGATGGCCGCAGCCCGATCGCCGCCTGCCTTTGACCCTGCGAACAACCAGTTTTTGCGGCCTAGGGCCACGCAGCGCATGGCGCGTTCGGCAATGTTGTTATCGATCTCCAGACGGCCATCATCGAGGAAGCGCGTCAGAGCGACCCAGCGTTTGCGGCCATAGGCGATCGCCTTTGCCATCTCGGACTTGGGCGAGAGACGGCGCGTTGCATCGCCGAGCGCCTGGCGCAGATCGTCGATTAATGGCTGGGTTCGGTCCTGGCGGCTTTGTCGTCGGATCTCAGGTTGCTGGCCTCGAACCTGTGCCTCGATCTCATAGAGTTGGCCGATGCGTTCCAGCAGATCAGTGGTGAGTGAGGTCGGCTTAGTCGCATGAATGTCGAAGATCTTGCGCCGGAAATGCGCCCAGCAGGCGACCTCGGTGACGCGGTTGGTGTCGTAGAGCTTGTCATAACCGGCATAGCCGTCCGCCTGGAGATAGCCGGTGAAACTGGCCAGCTGCCGCTGGGGATGTGCGCCTGTCCGGTCGGTGGTGAACTCATACCAGACCAACGGCGGCGTGTTGGCACCGCAGCCGCGATCGTCGACGGCGTAAGCCCAGAGCCTGCCAGTCGCCGTCTTTCCACGTCCCGGATCAAGCATGGGCACCGGCGTATCGTCGGTGTGGATCTTTGAGGCGGTCAGGCCGACCTCGCGGATACGATTGATGATCGGGTCGAGCAGCACGGATGCCTGGCCGACCCAGCCTGCCAGCGTCGAGCGGTCGATCTCGATGCCCTGCGCGGCCATGATCTCGGCCTGCCGGTATAACGGAAGGTGATGGTCGAACTTGGAGACGACGACATGGGCCTGGGTGCTGAAGGTCGCCTTGCCCCGCGCTATCGCCTTCACCGGCGCGGGCGCCTGCACGATCTTCTCGCAGGCCCGGCAGCTATACTTGGGGCGGATGGTCCGAACGACGCGCCACTGCACCGGCACAGCATCGAGCATCTCATCGCTATCTTGTCCCAGCGGCCGCAGCGCGCCGCCGCAGTCGGGACAGGTGCAGTTACCCTGCTCAGGCTCGATCCGCTGTTCCTCGCGCGGAAGATGGGCGGGCAGCGCGCGAACCGGCGACGGTCGATCGACGGCCGGATCGCCTCGACGTGCGGCGGCGACGATGGCCTCGCCTTCGAGTTCTTCAAGGGCCAGCTCAAGCTGGGCAATCTGGGTATCGAGCTTCTCGGACGACTTGCCGAACTGCATCCGCTTGAGGCGGGCAATCTGCACGCGCAGCGTATCAATCAGGATATCGCGGGCGGAAATATCGGCATGGGCGGCGGCCAATGCAGCTTCAAGCTCGGCGATCCGAGCATCTTTGTCAGGAGTGAAAAGGCCTGCGTCCGACACCGCGATTATATAGCAGATCGGCGGTCACAATGCTTGCGTATTTCGCAAAAGTCGGACAGCTGCTTCGCTAAATCCCGGACAAGCGCTTCAGTAAATCCGGGACAGCTGGTGTAGGCAGTGGATGCCTGGTTGCCGTCAGGGTTGAGTGATTTCGATATTTGCTTCCTGGGTCAAGCCATGCGGAGCTTTTTGTCGCCGCATGCTGTCTCCTTTCAGCGTGATGCGATGGGCATTGTGGACGATGCGGTCGAGGATAGCATCGGCTATCGTGGGCTCGCCGATCATTTCGTGCCAGGCCGCCACCGGGAGCTGGGCGGTGATGAGCGTGGATCTGCGGCGATACCGTTCCTCGAAGATTTCGAGCAGATCAAGGCGTTGCTGATCGTTGAGACTATGGGTACCCCAGTCGTCCAGAATGAGCAGCTGAACGCGGGCAAGCTTGTCGACGACGCGTGGGAAGCGACCGTCGAGGCGCGCGAGCGCAAGATCCTCGAACAGGCGCGGCATGCGCAGATATAAGACCGAGTGATCCTGGCGCGCCGCCTGTCGCCCGAACGCACAGCCCAGCCACGTTTTTCCCGTGCCGGTTTGGCCGGTGATAATGAGATTCTCATTTGCCTTGAGCCAGGCACCCTGTGCGAGCGAGAGGATATTGCGGCGATCCAGTCCGCGATGCGCCCCGAAGTCGATATTTTCGATACAGGCGTCGACAAAGCGCAGTTTCGCGCTGGCAAGACGATTAGTCAGCCGTCGATCGGCACGGGTGGCGATCTCGCGGTCCAGCATGAGCCCGAGCCATTCGTCTCGGGTCAGATCGCCAGCGGTGTCTTGCTCGGCAATGTCGCGCCACGCGGCCGCCATGCCCGCTAGCCCCAGGCTATGCATTTGATCAAGGGTAGGATGCGTCAGCACAAGATCGTCCTTTCATTATTGATAATAGGACCCGCCACGGATGTTGCCGTGCGCCGGCGTTGGTTTGAGCGGCCCCGTTGTCGACTGGATCTTGTCGAGCCCGGCTTTGAGGATGGCGTTGACTGAAGAGTAGGTGACGGCACCGATCACCAGCGCCCGGTCGCAGGCCGCTTCGAGCCGATCGTGCTCATAGCGCCGAGCAAGGGAGAGGATGCCCATCGCAGAGCGATAACCCTGTTCGGGGTGCGGCTTGTCGACCATCAACCTTTCCACGAACATCGCTGTGTTAGGACCGGTTTTCCTGGCACGTTCGATCAGGCTTGCTGGTGATATGTTCGCATAGCGCTGATGCGACTTGGGCATATGCTCGTTCACCGTGACATGCCCGCGGCGCTGCGATGTCCGCATATGGCTGGCGACCCGCGCATGATCGTAGAAGATCTCGACCACTCGATGCGTCAGGCGGATATCGACCTGCCGGCCGATCAGTCCGTGCGGCACGGAGTAAAAGGTCTTGTCGACCTCGACATGATAATCAGGATGGACCTTGGCGCGTTTCCACTCGGCATATTCGAACACCGACGTAGGTAACGCCGCCAATGCCGTCCGTTCGATCTCGTCAAAGATTGCGCGCCGGGATTTGCCGACATGGCGCATGGGCCGATCATTGAGATCAACCAGCAAGTCCGCGATTGCGGCATTGAGATCTGCCAGACTGAAGAAGCGCCGATTGCGCAGCCGCGCCAGGATCCAGCGCTCCACGATCAACACTGCGCCCTCGACCTTTCCTTTGTCGCGCGGCCGCCGACTCCGGGTAGGCAGGATCGTCGTATCGTAATGCTCGGCCATCGCCGCAAAGGTCGCGCTGAGCGTGGGCTCGAACCATAGCGCTTTGGCAACGCCCGCTTTCAGATTGTCGCACACGATCGCGCGCGGAACGCCGCCAACAAAGGCCAATGCCCGGCACTGCGCGTCGATCCAATCCGGCAACTGCTGGCTCAAGCTGGCCATTGCGAAGGTGAAGGATGAAGCACCCAGCACCGCTACGAAGATCTGTGCCTGGGTGATGACGCCGGTCACAGGATCGATCAGCGGCACAGTCTGCCCAGCATAATCGGTTTGCAGGACAGCGCCCGCCTCATGCCGATTGCGAAAGCTGACATGGGTCCGCCGCTGGAAGGACAGAAACCGATCGCAAAACCAGGTATAGCCGTAGCCATTGGGATGGGCAGCCCGATATTCTTGCCACAGCAAAACCAGCGTCACGCCCTTGCGCTTGATCTCCCGCGCAACCACTGGCCAGTCCGGCTCGCCCAGATCCTGAGGAGGGCGGCCGACACGGCGGAACACCAGCCGTTCGATCGCTGCGTCATCGTCGTAGCCGGCCGGCAACGGCCAGCCTGTCAGCCCAGCCTCGCGCGCCCGCAGTAAATAGGTCGACACCGTCGTCTTGCTAAGCTTCAGCCGCTCTGACACGGCCCGTACCGACAAACCCTGATCGTAGGTCAGCCGGAGGATCGATCGCATGTCCTTCACGTCGGTTCGTCTCGTCTGCTTCCGCCTTGGCATCACCCCTCCCATCGCAACGATGAGGAGCAACAATGCCAGAGCGGCGCATCACAAAACCTAACCTTGATCCTGTCCCAAACCCTGTCCGGGATTTAGCGGAATCACTGTCCCGTATTCAATGAAATGCCTGTCCGCGATTTAGTGAAATCACTGTCCGGGATTTTCCGAAACACGCACACCGGTCACTTCTATCGCATGCGAGGCACTCTCGACAAGGTCCGCGTCCGAAATGCCTCTTGTGACGTGAACCGCCAAGGTGGGGCAGCCCCCATGCCAACACGTTGATAGCTCAACCTGGCCTTAGCGTTGTTTAGCGGGAAACGAACGCTCTGCCCTCTGATCGTCGCCGACCGCCGCTTCGCCTTCATTCTCGGCACGAGCGTGGAGATAGTCCGCTACGAATTCCGAGGTCGCCGATAGCGCGGTCCGGTGGTGGTGCCCGCACCACAGATCGAACGCCTCGATATCCGACTTGAGCGCGCGGATGCTGCGCGGCAATGACGCAGCCAGGTCCGCGGCAACAGTCAGTCCCTCGCGCGATGGCTGCTTTAGTAACTCTTCGATCATTTGTCGGACATCGGGCTCTCCTATGATAGGAGAAAGCAGGCCTCCGTTGAAGGTCAACTGGAAGAGCGGCAGATTCCCAGCATCAACCGGTTGATCCCGGCCACCGAATGCGCCCACGAGAACGGCACGTCTGCCGTCTTCTGAGTACTTGAAAACCGTCAAGCAATGCGGGACCATCGACGCAGTCGATGAGAAGGTCGATCGCCTTCCGGCGTGGGTTCGCACTGAGCTAGAACTTGCCGCGCCACCGCGACAAGCTCAGGCGTCAGACAATAGCCGTCCCTTTCCGTTTGGAAAGAGGAACCTCCTCCAGCATGGCGCATCGCGAGCGAACGGAGCGCTTCGAGTTTGGGATTGGCCAGCGGTGGGACACCCGTAGTTCCGAACATCTGCCGCCAAAGCGCGCGCAGCGGGCCTCTTGTCTCACGCTGCCTGATACGTAGCTGTTGCCATCCATCGGACAATCCCACCAGCAGAGCCTGCAGTTCGAGCGGCGTGAGGATGGGAGGTCCAGTGACATCGGCTAACGGCCGGTCGGGCTCTTCCTCCTCGTCATCCGATCGGGCGTGCCTGCCAACCGACCTCGGCAAGGGGGCTGAGGTATGCCGAGTGGGGGGGCCGGCTGGCAGGCTGACGGGAACCGCAATAGGCGCCGCGTTGGCGACCGGCATCACGGTTGTCCCGTCAAACAGAAGTTCGTGAACAACGGAATAGAGGGGCACTGAGTCAGTGCGCACGGCTTAATGGGCTCCGCTGGTATCGATCGGGCCTTTGGGCTTGGGCGCGAGCCAGATCAGCGCGGCGGCAAAGGCGAAGCAAAGCGTGATCGCGCCGAACATGTTGAGCGTCGCCAGCATCACGCTCTGGCCTTCGACGATGCCGGTCAGGGCCGCGGTCGCGGACTGATGTGACATGCCGCCGGCGATCATGCCGTCGATCGTCGCCTGGCCCTGCTGCATGGCGCCGGCCAGTTCGGTCTGGTTCTCCCGCGCGGCGTTAGCCCAGCCGGTCTGGACGATCGAGGTGGCGAATGCGCCGCCTAGCGTGCGCATGAAGTTCGACAGGCCTGCGGCGGTGGCTTGCTCCTCGGGATCGACGCTGGCCATGGCCAGACCGGTGACGGGCACGAAGAACATCACCATGAACGGACCCATCAGCAGGGTCGGCCAGGCCATCTGCAGAAAAGTGATGTCCGAATTAAACCCCATCCGCCAGGCGACCGTGCCGCCCAGGCCGAGTATGCCGATCGACACGACCAGCCTGGGATCGACCTTCTCGGTCAGCTTGCCGATGCTCGGCGCGGACAGGACGGCAAATATGCCCATGATGCCGGTCGCATAGCCTGCCCAGGTCGCGGTATAGCCCATGTTCTGCTGAAGCCAGAGCGGCAGCAGGACGATGGCGGCGAAAAAGCCTCCAAAGGCAACCGAGTAGGTGACGGATGCCGCCACGAAGCCACGGTGTCGGAATATCCGCAGATCGACGATCGGGTTCTTGTCGGTCAGTTCCCAGATGAGAAAAGCGATAAAGCCTATGCCGGCGATCGCTGCCAGCCAGCGGATTTCCGCGGAAGCAAACCAGTCATGGTTGCGGCCTTCGTCGAGCATGATCTGGAGCGCGGCGACCCAGAGGATCAGGAGGACAAGTCCGACCTTGTCGATCACGGCATTCGCGGTGGGGTCTGCCTGACCACGCAGGAAGTACAGTACCGCCATGCCGCCTGCGGCCGCTATCGGCACCTTGATGAAAAAGATCCATTCCCAGCCGACGCCGTCGCAGATGATGCCACCCAGGATCGGACCGGCGACCGGCGCGGTGAGCGTCGTCATGGCCCAGATGACGGTTGCCAGGGTCGCCTTTTCGGGCGGGAAAATGCGTAACAGGAGCATTTGCGACAGCGGCATGATCGGGCCGCCGAACAGCCCGAGCAGGACACGCCCGCCGATCAGCGTGCCGAGCGATCCGGCCAGACCGCAGAGCAGGGAGATGATGGCGAAGGCGAGATAGCAGGTAATAAACACCCGCTGGGCGCCGAACCGCTTGGCGAGCCACCCGGTAAGGGGCACGGTGATCGCCTCCGCCACCGCATAGGAGGTGATGACCCAGGTGCCTTGAGAGGTCGATACACCGAGCGCGCCTGCGATGGTGGGCACCGAGACATTGGCGATGGTCGTATCGAGCACGACCAGGAAGTTACCAAGGCCGATGGCGATGGCGGCGAGGATGAGAGGAGTGCCGGTAAGCGGCCCCGCCGCCGGGAAGGCGGGCGCGCGGGCGGAAAACGTGGTGGCCATCGGGTGCAGCTTCCGTAGATCAGTGCGAGATGTCGATGTCTGCCGTCATCGACAGGCCGACACGAAGCGGGTGCGCCCCAAGCTGACCGGGATCGAGCGCGATCCGCACCGGCAGCCGCTGCACGACCTTGATCCAGTTGCCGGTGGCGTTCTGCGCGGGCACGACCGCAAAGGCGGCGCCCGTGCCACCCGAGAAGCCGACCACGCGACCATGATATTCGACTTTGCCGCCATAGAGGTCAGATGTCAGCCTGACCGGTTGCCCGGGCCGAACCTCGGCAAGCTGCACTTCCTTGAAGTTGGCATCGACATAAGCGCCCTGGATCGGGACCACGGCCATCAACGCCTGGCCCGGCTGGACCCGCTGGCCGATTTGGACCTGCCGCCGGGAGATGACCCCGTCGATCGGCGCGCGCAACACCATGCGGTCGAGATCGACCTTCGCCTGGTCCCGTGCGGCGCGTGCAGCGAGAACCTCGGGGTTGGCGTCCACCGGCGCATTGTCGATCAGCGCCTTATTGGCATCGCGGCTGCCGATGGCGGCGCTGCGGTTGGCGAGCGCTTGCGCCCTGGCCGCCTCGGCCGCCTTGACCCTGGCGAGCGCGGTGTGCTGTGCGTTGCGTGCCACCGTCAGTTCGTCGCCCGAAACCGAGCCCGACGCCGCCAGAGCCTCGCGCCGCTGAAGATCGATGCGCGCCTTGTCGAGATCGCCGCGCGATGCTGCAAGCTGTGCCTCGGCACTGGCCTGGTCGGCCACCCGCGCCGCGATCTGCGCGTCCAGCCCGCCATCTGTGGCGACCAGCCCGCGCACCCGGCGAACCGTCAGCGCCAGTTCCGCTTCGGCGCGGGCAAGGGTGAGCTTCGCATCGGTGTCGTCCAGGCGAACGAGGATATCTCCGCGCTTCACATTCTGCGTGTCGTCGACCAGCACATCGCGGATCGGGCCGCCGACGAGCGGCGTCACCTGCGCGACATTGGCCCCGACATAGGCATTGTCGGTTTCGACATGCCGTGAGGCGACGAGGACATCATAAGCGTAATAGGCTCCGCCGGCTATCGCGACGCTGGCCGCCAGTCCGATGAACAGCCTCCGGCGCTTGCCCTTGCGGGCATTGTCCTCCTCGGGGCTGTCTTCCTCGATGACGGTGTGAACGTCATGTTCGATGATATGGGTGATTTTCGACATGGGCTAATATCCTTCAGGAACGAAAGCCGCCGCCCAGCGCGCGGACAAGCGCGACATCGAGGGCAAAGGCGCGAGTTTGGAGCGAGGCGACGGCGCGGCGGGTAGCGATGAGGCCGTCTTCGGCTACGAGGACGTCGAGATAGGTGGCCAGGCCGCCGCGATAGCGGTTGTTGGCCACTGTCCAGGCAGCCGTGGCGGCGCGTTCGGCTTCCTGCGCGCGACCAAGCCGCTCGCCCAGCGCCCGCTGGCTTGCGGTCGCGTCGGCGACTTCGCCCAGCGCCTGGGTGAGCGCCCCGTCATATTGCGCTACCGCGATCTGGTAATCAGCCTCGGCTGCCCGATATTGACCGCGGAGTCGACCGCCATCGAAAATCGGCAGGCTGATCGCCGGCCCGGCCGTTCCGAAGGTGGAGCCCGACTTGAACACGTTATCGATACCGAGCGCCTGGAGGCCGATCAGGCCAGCAAGGTTGATGTTGGGATAGAAGGCCGCGCGCGCTTCCCTGATCCGACTTCCCGACCCTTCGGCGCGCAGGCGCGCGGCGATGATGTCGGGCCGCCGCCCGATCAGTTCGGCGGGCAGGTTCGCGGGAAGACCAAAGGCGGTGTCGGACAACACGGACGGACGGGCGATCGATAGCCCCCGGTCTGGGCCGGCCCCGAGCAACACCGCGATGCGGTTGCGCGTGAGCGACAGGCTTTCTTCAAGCGCGGCACGTTCGCCCTGCGCCGTCGCCAGCGCGGAGCGCGCGCGCTCCACCGCGCCGTCATTCTCCATCCCCTGGGCCTTGCGCCCCTGCATCAGTTCCAGAGTGCGGCTACGCACCTTGACCGCGTCGACCACCGCGTCATGCTCGGCATGCAATCCGGTCAGATCGGCATAGGCGCTGGCGATGCCGGCCGAGACCGCCAGCCTGGCGGCGGCGGCTTCCGCCCCCGCAGCTTCGGCCTCCGATCGGGCTGCGGCGAGCGCCGCGCGATTGCGACCCCAAAAGTCCAGTTCCCAATCGAGACGGAGCGCGCCCTGCCCGTAATCGGGCCAACCCCGCGGCGAGAAGTCGCCGGGGATGAGATAGTTATAGCTCTGCTTCGTCACGCCGCCTTGCGCATCGGCGGAGAGCGAGGGCAGCAGCCGGCTCCGCGTCTGGCGAACCAACGCCTCGGACCGGGAGAAGCGCGCTTGGGCGACACGAAGATCAGTGGCACCCACCAGCCCTTCCTCGATCAGGGCGTCGAGTTGCGGATCGCCAAAGTCCGTCCACCAGCGATCAGACGGCCAGGCGGCATTGGGCGCGGCGAGGCTTGTGCTACTGGCGAATTGCCCGGGCTGCGCGATCGGCCGCAGGTCGCTTTTTGCCGGAAGCGCCGCGCAGCCACTCAGCAGGAGCGCGGCCACGGCCATTGGCCCGGCCTGGCTTGGATGAAACAGTTTCCCCACAATGTCACCAACCTATAATAAACTGAACGGTATCGTTATTGGCATAAGCTTGCATCGTCAAGGCAAAACTGTACTGTCTGGTTCAGAAAAGGAGAGATGCTGATTATGAGGGTACGGACAGACGGCCGGCGCAACGCCATCATCGAAGCGGCGAATGCGGTGTTCCGTGAGCTCGGCTATGAACGGACCAGCATGTCAGCCATCTCGGAGCGGGTCGGCGGGTCGAAGGCGACGTTGTATGGCTATTTCAAATCCAAGGAGGAGTTGTTCGTCGCCGCCATGCTCGAAGCGGTGGCTGAACAGGGACAGGTGGTGATGGATCTGCTCGACCCGTCCGAACCCCGAGTGGATCTTGTGCTCCAGCGGTTCGGCGAAGCATATCTTGAATTTATGGCGACCCCTGAAACGCTCGCCGTCATACGGGCAGCGGTCGCGGAGGGCGCGCATGTCGCGGTTGGCGCGCGGCTCTATGAGAGCGGGCCAAAGCGCGGGTGGGAAGGGATGAAAGCGTATCTCGCGCGGTTGTGCGAAAAGGGCGCCATCCGCGCCGTCGACCCAGGCATCGCCGCAGGTCATCTCAAGGGGATGCTGGAAGCCGGCATCGTCGAACCGCTCCTCTACGGTACGAAGCCTCAAATCGATCCGAAGCTGGCCGTTGCCGCTGCTGTGGAAGCATTTCTACGCGCGTATGGCCAAGCCGAAACCCGGTCGGGACATCAGAAATGAAGTAGCAGGTGCATGCCCGGCAGTTGTGATGCCATTCACGGGGCTTGAGTAGCAACGGAACAGAAAAACTACACAAGGCGCGACCTCACGCGTCATCGATGCCCGCGGCGCTGGAACCGCGGAGCGGTCGAAGCTCGCCGCGCGCAACCATATCGGGAATGGTGAAGGCATAGCGCCCGAGCATGTTGATGTGCCGGAAGCCGAGCGGCGAAGCGCTCGTCGTCTAGGATCACGCAGCCTAGGCTCACAGTTTCAAGGCGATCTGGATGAATGGCCATGTGCGCTTCGAAACGGCAGACGGCGAGCCGATCGTTATCCACGCCGATCGCGCAATTCGAGAAGGGCAATTACATCATCGTCAGGGCAGACTTTGACGCTGTAAAGGCGCTCGCCCAGGGCTAGGGTTTCACGCGAGTTTGCTCAGCAGCCGTCCCGCCGCCCCGGCCTCGGCGGCAAGATTGCGATTGTAGGCGAGTGGCATGCGCGGGGATTTCCAGCGTAGCGCGTCCATGATGCCGGCGATGTCCTCGCCGCTGGCGAACAGGTCCTGGTTGAGGCCCACCCGCGTCGAATGCGCGCTGATCCCTTTGAGCAGCCGGGTAAGATCGTCTGCTGTCAGATCAGCCAGCGCGCCGGCATCGAACGCCCGCTGGATCATCGCGCGCCAGATCGGACCGATCGACGCAGGATGGAGTGCCCCCTCCCCCACATCATATTCCACCCGCGCCGGCAGAGCGCGCTTCGGCAGCGTCTTGCGGAGATCCCATGCCTCACGGCTCGAGATGCTGTCGATCGACCTCCCCCGCACGGGCGCCTTAGCCTTGTAGCGTCGCACGTTCACACGCCGAAACACCGCCCCAATCTCGATCCCTGCGGCCGCTGTCCAGGCTTTGATGGCGCGAACCGTTCGGGGGCTCAGATAGGCGGTGGCCCCCTCTCCTTCCTGATCGCCTTTGCTGCGCGGGATGCTGAGCAGCCGCGCATCCGGGTCGATCGCTTCGATGATGTGCGCAACCTCGATCGCCACCAGTTCCGAGGCGCGCAGCCCGGTATCGTAACCGGCCGACAGCAGCGCGCGGTCGCGCAGGCCCGGCAGATCGTCCGCGCAGTTCTCGAGCAGCGCGCGCACGTTGAGGCCCCGGGGTTCATCACGCTCCACGTTGCGCACCGGCCCCTTGAACCGCAGTGGGCGTGCCTGCTTCTGCACGGTGCCGAGGCGGCGACGGATCGCCTGCAAGCGCAGCTTCACCAATGACGCCGGCGTCGGATCCTTCATGTCGAGCAGCAGGTGGATCTTGGCGATCGACGCCTTGTAACGGCCGAGCGAGGCCGGCTTGCTACCCTTCTCGGCGCGCGCATCGAGATAATCTGCCACGGTTTCCGGGGTCGCCGGCAGCGCTATCCGGTGGTGGCGCCGGCACCAGAAGTCGAAGGCCTCCAGATCGGTCTTGAGCGCGCGGATGCTGTGCGGCGAAGACGCCGCTTGGTACGCGGCGATCAGCGGCTCGTTGACCACGATGCGTTCGCTGGCGCGCATCTTCACCACTGCCCAAGAAAGTTCGTCGGCGGGCCTCGTCGGCGCTGGCGCCGTTTCCCCTGCAATCAGGGCGTTGTCGTCGGGATGCGCGGGGTGATCCATCGGCGTGATGTGTAGCGCACCTTATAACGCGAGGTCAAATACAGACATGTGATAAGTGCAATTATCATATGTCCATTTTCAAGGAGCAACAGCATGGTAGACGCTATGGCTACTTTGCGGATATGTTTATGCCATGCCCGTTGCCATGCCAGACCTCTCGGAGCCAATCTGGACCTCCAGGCTCGTCGCCCGTCTGGAACGGGCGGCCGCGGCGATAGGCCGCCTCGATGCCCGTGTTTCTGCCAGTCCTGCCGCAGCGCCATGGCAGCGGCGCGCCACCTGGACCGGCTATACCACGGCCCTGCGGGTGCAGGGCGCCGAGATTGACGAAATTGATATTTTCGGACGGGAATGCGCCGTCAATCTGCCCGGTCGCCGGCCGATGCCTACCAATCTGGACGATCGTGATGCGCTTCCGATGTGGGAGCGGCAATTGGCCCAGCGCGAATCCCGATATTGGCGAGACGAGTTGGCGATCTCAACGGACGTCCCAGAAGATTGGAGCCAGCGGCCAGCCCTCCTCCGCGTGCTTGAGATTACGGCCCGGCGCTCCCGCGCAGACAGCACGATCACGCCGTGGCTTGCCGTCCCCGGGCTCCTGCGATCGATGAAGATCACTCAGGCCGTGCTGCCGTGTCTGACCATTGGCGACAAGGCGCTTCGCCTCTCGCCGCGCGACACGCAGGCCATAGTCCTGCGCAACCTCCGGTCGCTCACCGATCGGGCGGAAGAGGGGCTGGTGAGGCTCCAGGCGCTCGAGGAAGACCGCTTACGCGCCGCCGCAGCCCTCCATGGTGCGCACCGCCCTGGCAAGCTCCTGGAGTTGCTCAGCCTTGTCCAGTTTGTCCCCGTCGTCAGTCCTCGGATGCTCGCCCGGCGATTGGACGTGACGATCTCTGGTGCCGGCAAGCTGCTTTCTCGCGCGGCAGAGCTGAACCTTCTAGTGGAGGTGAGCGGTCGTCAGGCTTGGCGGACCTATATGACGCGCGATCTGGCTATCGCCTTCGGGTTTGGTGTCCGTCCGATAGGGCGTCCCCCTGCCCCGCCCCGGGCGCTCCCAGATTTTGTACCCGCGCTCGCAGAGCTTGATCGTGAAATGGCCGAACTCGATTCGATGCTAGCTGGCCTCGGTATCGATGTCTCGGCACACCCCACTGATTGAGTTGTAGCGGGGCGTGACCGCTCGTTGTCACGCCTCCCGTTTTGCGTCGGCCCACTTCAGGCCCAGTGCGCGTCAAGCACCTCGCGAATGGCCTTCTCGGCATCCTCCCGAGAGGCCCCACCCCTATTGAGAAGTGTCAGGCGAATTCCCTTGCGATCAGTGCCCTCGATGCGAAGCACAGCTTTCCCGGTCTCGCTCGATACAATCTGCGCCATTCCTGACTTCTTGGGGGATCCTGACCTTTTGGGGGGATCGGCCGCCAGCGCCAATGCACGAACGATCTCCGGCACAGCCATGCGAGCGCCCTCCCCTCCCGATCGAGCACTGAGCGCGGCCGCTTCGGCAAATACGCGTTGGCGACGATCGTCCGGCTTCAGCAATGGCTTGATCGCTGTGACATGCTTGATCCGCAAATCCTGTGGACTGGGAAAGGCGACCATCAATTCCACCGGGAGACGCGCGAGATCAAGATAACGGCTCAACCAGCTTTCCGTGACGTTGATCCGTTCCGCCATGATCTTTTGCCTGCCCTCGTAATAGGCTTCGAGCGCGCGGAGATAATCACGAGCGCGCTCCAGATCGCTCAGGTCTTCGCGGGCTCTGTTTTCGATGTCCGCTATGCGAAACGCTTCTTCATCCGACAGTTCGCGGATATCGACCAGGAACCGGAAGTCGGGGTAATTGTGGCTACGCAGCCAGCTGATCGACCAATGACGCCGCGCACCGCAGATCACCTCAAAATCATAGTCTGGTTCGCCACGCACACGCCGCACAATTGCCGGCATTTCCTGGCGTCCCTGTGCTTTTATACTCTCGATGAGATCGGCGCATCGTTCCTCGTTTAGGAGCGCATATTCCCGGTTGTGACCCGCCCACATTCGGCATCGAGCGGGATCGACCAATTCATGCGTGCGACTGACGACCGATCCCGCTGCCAATTCGGCCAAGCGGTTCTCTCTTCCAGTCAATACATTCGAACCAAGGCCGGGACGACGCGGGGCGGGCGCACCATCTTCAGGCAGATTTATTCCGGCTGCCAAGTCAGCCGCGAAACTCGCATTCTTTCTGCTCATAATGCCGACCCTCTACCCGGAATTGCACCGGTGCAATTTTTGCTTTTCATGCCAAACCTTCCTTTCGCAAACGGCCTAAGTGGCTGGGCCACATGGCGCGAATATCCAATTCCAGCTCAGCGTTGACGCCATCGAGATAAGTGAGGCAGCGGTTGCGCACCGCACTGCTTGTGACGGGGCCATCGAGTTCATAAACCGTCATCAAACGAGCCGTCGCATTGTCAATCTCAGCAGAATCCTTAAGCGGCGTACGCACCATCGCGTGACCGAACAACGTCCGCATCAGATTGAGCAATTCCTTCTGCATCGACTTGTTCTCGTCGACCTTCGAGGCAACAAAGCGCAGGAACTTGAGAGTCGGCGCAAAGCCGCGTTCGGCGAGCGTCTCGATGGTCTCATCAAGCATCGCCAGAAACGCCGCGGTCGAAGAAAAGTCCATGACGGTTGGAGGCACCGGCACAACGAGAGCATTCGCCGCGCGCAAAACCGACAAGGATATGGCGCCAAGCGCTGGGGGCGGATCAAGGACGATGACATCGAAGCGATCAGCAATGCTAGCGATGCCTTGAGAGAGGCGATCGATAAGCCCCCCCTGCCCGCGCGCCATCCGGGCGGCGATCTCATATTCCGACTGAAATAGCCGCAAATTGGCAGGGATTAGTTCAAGGCCGTCGAAATGCGTTTTGCGCAGGGCATAGTCTAGCGAGGTCATTTCCTCCTGGCGGAGAAACGGATAGAGCGTGTCGTCCTCGGTCAGGTCGAGATCCGGCACATAGCCGAACAGCGTCGTTGCCGACGCTTGGCTATCGCAGTCGATCAACGCGACCCGATAGCCCTGGATGGAGAGATACTGGGCAAGATGCACCGACAGGGTTGATTTGCCGACCCCTCCCTTGAAGTTCTGGACAGCAACGACACAGCACGGGTCGTCTACTGCCCGCCAAGGTCTCGTGCCGAACAGGCCCCGCATATCGTTGAGCTGCGCGAGCGTATAACCCACTCTGCGATTATTCTCGGTTCGCGGCGGCGGCGGAAGTCGCCCGTCCTTTTCTGCGTCGCGGATCGCTGCAGGCGTCCGCCCCACCAAGTCGGCCGCCTTTCCGATTGGGAAAGTGGGCTCACGACGATCATCCGCCCGCGCGCTGCGCGCCGAATCGCGAAGCCGCTCCAGCACCGAGGACGTTCGCTGGGCAAGCGTGGCCACCGATAGAAGATCGTGGGTGTCGTCGATGTCTAGTGATACTGCCACAGGGCGCCCCTTTGCGAAACTCGGGGCACTGTAGCGCTACTTGCGCTTTTCCGTCAAATAGAAGCGGAATTTCGAAAGTTGCGGCGCATGATGGTCGGCATATCGCCTGAATATCGCCAATCACGGCCTATCAAAGGGTCTATCCTGACTCGGTGGGGGCGAAGGAAAATTGCACCGGTGCAATTTTCGTTAGGGACGCCCCCTCCGCGCAACGAAACTCTCGCAAAAGCCGGTCCAGGAACTCAGCAACTTCGCGCCTTTGAGTTTCACCAGACGGTCGCCCATCTGCTGGCGATATGCATCAGCGATGAGATCGATATCCCACCCGCCACCGTTCGATCGAGCGATAGCCGCCAAAGTCTCGGCGTTGAAACGGATCGTTCCTTCCGGGAAGATGATCTCGGAATTCTTCTCAGGTGCGACAAGCGCGCTGATGGCAGCCTTGACGACCGATCCCACTTCCACTGTGTCGGCGACCGTTTCCACAGCCCCTTCCCGGCGCGCCTTGCGTCCTGTCGAGTGCCGCTCAATCTCATCGACCGTCGCGATCTGCGCTGGCGCATCCTTTGGCTCGAAGCGGAACTCGATCTCGGTCACCGTTCGGCCCTGCCGTATCTCCTTCCACTCGACGCGGAAGTGAGCCAACTGATCAATTTCGGCCTTCGCCTTCTCAAGCACCTTGCGCCGCAGTTGCGCGAAATCCTTATACACGTCCGGCGATATTCCCAGCGCTGCGCGCAGCGCTGCCATATCGCCTTTCCATGTGGACTGCCGGCGATGAAGCCGCAGCGATCCAATTTCGTAGAGCTTGAGTGCATAGCTCGACCGAAAGCCCAATACCGCCTGTCGATTGAGAACTGCGTAGCTCTCCGACTCCTGGATGAGCTTGCGGGCGTCAGGCGTAAATTCCCATTCAATCCAGCCCGCGTCGGCACCATCCGTATCTTCCGCCTCTTCGCGAGACGACGAGATCAGGGAAAAGCGCAGGGTAGCTTTCTTGCCGCGCCAGGACCGGTCGTCGATCGCAAACAGAGTCCGATGAAGTTCCTCCAGCATGTCGGAGATGCGTTCATTACCCTTGTGACCGCGGCGAATATCAGCCTTGCGCATGCGATGCGGCCGATCTTGCCAGGCATCGCCGCCCGCTGTCAGGATCATCAACGCGAGCAGTCGTGACGCTGTCAGGCTGAGCGACTGGCCTTTCACAAATTTGATCTCGACGATGCTCCCGGGCTTGGCGAATTCTTCGCCACCCTTCGCCTGCAAAGCCGCTGCGACACGCATGGCGCGGCCAGGCGCCGAATCGGCTTGCGCCTCTCGCGCTGCATCGGCGCTTAGATTTTCCGCATGTTCCATGTCATATAGGCCGAGCGTATATTGGGTAGATTCGCCTAATTGCTGCCTGACCTGTCCTCGCTCGTCAAGTCAGGGCAGGCTGAAACACTTTCTGTCGCCCCCATCCAGTCAGGTTAGAACCGTGTGGCACTCCCGCAAAAGCACTGGGATCCTGCCGAGTCGCAATGCGATTCGCGTTCTCCTTATTTTCGGCTCGCTCACGCTCGATAAACGCTGCAGAACGACACCATTCCGAGGCGCGAAGCCGCCAAAGGGCATCGCCCCCAATCAGTCAGGATAGCCCCAATAGGTCAGCTATCTGCCCCCGACCGGTCAGGTTGACGCCCCCACCGGGTCAGGCAAAGTCCCCCGTGCGGTCAGGATTAACGCGACAAATAATTGAAATTGCAGACCTTTTTGGCACCGAATCTGAATCACTTAGAATCATGAATCCTTCCGCTGCGAGCAGCGGCGTTGTTCTAGAATGATTCTAAAAGAACAAGCAGGCGATTCGCTGACCCTCTAGGTCGGACAGCATAACCGATCTCCCCCTAGCTGGGGGGATACCGACAGACCAGTGTTCAACGATAGCATCCTAGTCTCGATCCTTGGCATATCCGCCAGCGACGAGATCCCCGGCGATCCGACAGCAGCTGAATCACCGCTCGTCGCCGCTAGGCAGACGCAGTGAGGAGGTCGCATGATCAATTTCGCCAAATTCGAGATCATCGGACGGATCGGTGAGATCGACGCCAAGCCCAAGGTCACGAACATCTCGGTATGCGCGAACTATCGTCGCCGCGCAGAAGGCGACCAGTGGATCGAGGATAGCTACTGGAACCGCGTCGTCATTTTCAGCGACGGCCAGCGGAAATATATCGATGAGAAGGCCCAGGTTGGCGATCTCGTGCGGATTGCCGGACGGCTCCGTGACACCTCCTACGAGCGCGACGGCACCACCCACTACACGACCGACCGGATCGTCGAAGAGTTCGGTGTGCTCGCGGCAAAGGCGGCATAGACCCTAGGAGGCCGCGCCAATCGGGCAAGAGGGGAGGGGGCATGCGCGGAGCGAACCTAAATTTTCTATAGGAGTTTCGCCTATGCCAGCCACCATCGACGCAGCAGTTCGCGCCAAGCAGATCGTCGAGAGCCTGGGCGGACGCTGGTCCGGATCGCGCGGAGAGTGCCGTTGCCCCGCCCATGACGATCATTCCCCCAGTCTTTCGGTCCGCCTCGGCACCAAGGCGATCCTGTTCAAATGCTTTGCGGGATGCACATCGACCGATATCCTCAAGGCTCTCGATCGTCAGGGTTTGCACGATCGAGAGCCGGTCCATGTCGAACCGCGTGCGCCCTCACGCGATCTGAGCGGTTTGGCCAGGTCATTATGGCAGCACAGCATCCCCATCGCCGGCACACCGGCTGAAGCCTATCTTCATGCTCGGGGTCTTTATGCGCCGACGCCCAACCTTCGCTTCAATCCGCAAACGATCATAGGGAAGGGGAAGGATCGGCGTAGCCTTCCCGCAATGATCGCAGCGGTAAGAAATGAGCTGGGCCTGATCGCGGTCCACCGGACTTTTCTTGATCCCACCGACATTTTGCGGCGCCCCTTCCACAAGCCCAAGCTGGCGCTGGGCCTGCTCGGCTCGGGTAGCGTGCGGTTTGGTGAGCCGGATGACGTTCTGGGCATCGCCGAAGGGATCGAAGATGCCCTGTCCGCCATCGACTGGTTCCAATTGCCGGTTTGGGCTGTGCTTGGTGCCGAACGCTATGCTCACGTCGGCATACCGTCCCATGTGAAACGCGTCATCGTGTTTGGTCAGCGGAACAAGGCGGCGAAGATCTGCCTGAAGAGGGCAGGGGAGCACCTCAGCGCCAACGGGCGAAGGGTCGAGGAGTGGCTCCCATCCGACCATGACGACTGGAACGATGCTCTGCGCGATCGGCTTGCCCGCAACGCCGTTCCTCGCACCATGATCCAGACACACGCCCACTGAAGAGAGGAGAGGAGGCCTCCGGCTTGTTGATCCGGTGATGGGCACCGGACGACACGATGGAGGCCTACAATGCGCACCTCAGCCGCTGCTCTCGAACTCGATTTCACCGAACCATCCATTACCGCCGCAAACGCGGTCTATGCCGAGCTGCGCAAAGGCGACAGCGTGGACCGGCCTGGCCTGCTCCGGGCGATGGAAACCGCCTATGGTTCAACTGCTGCTGACGGGCATTGGTCACTCCGCGATGCCTATGATGTTCTGGAGCTGGCCCAGGTTCTGCACCTCGCCACGCTTGACCTGTCGCAAGAGCCAGCCGAGTGCCTTGCGGCCCTGACCGCGCTCACCGCATCCCTCCCGACGCATACTGTGCGCAGCGACGAACAGATCGCGCTCCAGCAATTTTCGACACCGGCCGCGATTGGCTACCTTGCCGCACTCGCTGTCCGCATCACCACAACCGATACCGTCCTGGAGCCCTCCGCCGGCACCGGGCTCCTCGCCGTTTTCGCCGCGCGCGCTGGCGCCAAGCTTGTCCTCAACGAGATCGATCCCGCGCGTGCTGACATGCTCCAGGCAGCATTCCCCACCGCACCGGTCAGTCGCCACGATGGCGAACTCATCCACGATCTGCTGCCGCTGTCGATCCGCCCGACCGCCGTGCTCATCAACCCGCCCTTTTCTCGCAGCATCGGTCGACATGCCGACCCGCTGGCCGCGTTCCGCCACTTGCGCGCCGCCCTGAAACGGCTTGATGCCGGGGGGCGCTGCGCCGCTATCCTTCCCGATCGCGTAGATACATCGAGCCGCGCCTGGGCGAAGGCGACCGAGGGCTGTGCGATCACGCTCCACGTCGAACTGCCCGCCAATGCCTATGCCAAACATGGCACCAGCCAGATCGTGAAGCTCATCGTTCTGGAAAAAGGCTTCCAGGATGACGCCGCGATCGTTCGGTGCAACTCTCTCGCCGAAGCGCTCGCGACGGTCATCGCTTCCGCCGCCAGCGTTACGGAAACCACGCGACCTTCCGCAGCGCGCCTTGCACCAACCCGTGCTCGCGCATCCCTGCTCGGCGGTCTCTCGAGCAGACCCCGGCTTTCGGCCCCGATAGGCAGGGCCGCCCAGTCTCTCAGCGCGCTTGATATCGGTTACGACGTCTTTGCCGAACCCGTACCGACTGGCGAGGCGGTCGGTGTCTACTTGCCGTACAGGCCGAGCCGCATCGCCATTCCCTGTGCATCCCCGCATCCGACCGCTCTGGTGGAATCGATCGCCATGGGTTCGATTACGGCACCGCGGCCGTCTTACGTTCCGAAGCTACCGTCCAGTGTAGTCGACGACCGGGTGCTGTCCGACGCTCAGCTCGAAACGCTGATCTACGCCGGTGACGCTTTCGAGCACGACGTCTCCGGTCTGTTCAAGGCGGCCGAGGAAGGGTTGTCGCTCGCGCCGGACCAGGACGGTCGCCCTTACCGGACCGGATTCTTCCTTGGCGACGGCACGGGTGCGGGCAAGGGCCGGCAGGTTGCCGCCATCATCCTTGACCAGTGGCTACGCGGGCGCCGCAAGCACATCTGGATATCCAAGACCGAGACGCTGTTGGAGGATGCACGTCGCGACTGGACCGCGGTCGGCGGTCTCGCGCTCGACATCCAGCATCTCAACCAGTGGAAGCTGGGCACGCCAATCGGCGCGGCCGAGGGTGTGCTCTTCCTCACCTATGCGACGCTCCGCTCCAACCGGGGCGACAAGGGCACTCGCCTTCAGCAGATCCTCGACTGGGTCGGCGATGATTTCGACGGTATGGTGGTGTTTGACGAAGCGCACGAAATGGCGGGTGTCGCTGGCGGCGAAGGCCGTTTCGGCACCAAGGACGGCTCCGATCAAGGCATCGCCGGCGTGCGCCTGCAGAACCTGCTGCCTCGCGCCCGCGTCCTTTACGTGTCGGCAACCGGCGCGTCGGACGTCAACAATCTCGCTTATGCCACCCGGCTTGGCCTGTGGGGTCCGACCACCGCCTTCGCCGATCGCCGCGCATTCGTCGACAGTTTGCGGCGTGGCGGGATCGCGGCGATGGAATTGATCGCCCGCGACCTCAAGATGCAAGGCCTCTATGTCGCCAGGGCGCTCAGTTTCGCCGGTGTCGAATATGACATCCTCGAACATCGCCTGACGCCCGACCAGATCGAGGTCTATGACGCCTATGCCGATGCGTGGGCGATCATCCACGCCAATGTGCGCACCGCGCTCGATGCCACCCGGGTGACGGACAGTTTCTCCAACGACACCTACAACAGCGGCGCGAAGGCCGCTGCGCTGTCAATCTTCGAATCCACCAAGCAGCGGTTCTTCGGCCAGATCCTGATTGGCATGAAGCTGCCTTCGCTGATCCCGTCGATCCGCGCCGATCTGGCCCGGGGCGAGAGTGTTGTGATCCAGCTCGTCTCGACGTCCGAGGCGATGCTCAACCGGGCACTGGCCGCGCTGAATGCCGAGGACCGGGCGAATCTGGATATCGAGCTTTCACCCAAAGAGTTCGTCATGTCCTATCTCACGGCGGCCTTTCCCGTCCGTCAGATGAAGACCTTCGTTGATGACACGGGCAAGACGCGGTCCGAGCCGATGTCCGACGAGGATGGTCGTCCCATCTTCAGCCAGGAAGCGCTCGAGATGCGCGACAATCTCGTCGAGCGGTTCTGCTCCCTACCGATCGTGGGGTCCGCCCTTGATCATATCATCGGGCATTTCGGGACCGATGCGGTCGCCGAGGTGACGGGACGCAGCCGGCGCATCGTCATCGACGCGCACGGTCGCCAGCGTATCGAGAGCCGTTCGCCGCGAACAAACCTTGCCGAGACTGACGCCTTCATGCGGAACGAGAAGAAGATACTGATCTTCTCCGATGCAGGCGGCACCGGACGCAGCTATCACGCCAGCCTTACCGCCGAGAACCAGTCGCGCCGCAACCACTATCTGCTCGAACCCGGTTGGCGTGCTGACGCGGCCATCCAGGGTCTCGGCCGCACCCATCGCACGCATCAGGCAAACGCGCCGCTGTTTCGTCCGGTATCGACCGACTGCCGCGGCGAGCGGCGCTTCATCTCGACGATTGCCCGCCGCCTCGACAGCCTTGGTGCCCTGACGCGGGGCCAGCGCCAGACAGGCGGCCAAGGCCTGTTCGACCCGCGGGACAATCTTGAAAGCGACTATGCCAAGGAATCCCTCGAAACATGGTTCCGCCTGCTTGCCGACGGCAAGCTGCGCTCGACCACGCTTGACGAATTTCAGACCCTGACCGGACTTGAGCTGGAGGGCGAAGGCGGAGGGCTGAAGGAGGAGCTGCCGCCCATCCAGCGCTGGCTCAATCGTATTCTCGCGCTGCGCATCGCACTGCAGAATGCGATCTTCGATGAATATCTCGGCCTGATCGAGGCCCGGATCGAAGCGGCGCGCGAAGCCGGCACGCTCGATCTAGGCGTTGAAAGCATCAATGCCGAACGCATCACGATCCTCGATCGCACGGTCATCCGGCGCGACCAGACCAGCGGCGCAGAAACTGAGATTCTGCGCCTCGAAACGGAAGAGCGCTACAAGCCGCTCCCGCTGGATCGCGCGCTACGTATCCTGGGCGATGACGCGCGCCCGATCGTCAATCGCAAGTCCGGCAGGGCCGCGATCCGGTGCAGCACCTATTCGCTCACCGATGACGATGGTGAGATCGTTCGCCGTTACGAGCTGGTTCGGCCGAACCGTTCCGAGCGGATGCGGCAGGATTTGCTGCTCGAAACAATGTGGGAAGAAACCAGCGAGGAGGAATTTTCGGCGCTGTGGCAGGCAGAGGTCGAGGAGATGCGGGGCAAGACCCGCACCAGCACGCTCTATTTGGTCGCGGGCCTGCTCCTGCCGGTCTGGGATCGCTTGCCCGACGATCATGTTCAGGTCTGGCGCCTGAACACCGATGACGGCCAATCTTTCCTCGGCCGGATCGTTCCTGCACCGCTGGTGTCGAAGCTCGCGGACGCCTTCGGGATCAACGCCGCCATCACCGTGTCAGGCGACGATACCGCAAAGCATGTGATGACCAGCGGCGAGATATCGTCCGTCGGAGCCTACCGGCTCAAGCGCAGCCTGGTCGCCGGCCAGCAGCGCCTCGAACTGCTCGATTGGCCGCACACGCGGCTTGCCGAACTCAAGGCGGCCGGCTGCTTTACCGACATCATCCAGCACAGGACGCGGATGTTCGTTCCCGTCGCGAATGCCGCTGCCGTCATCGAGCGCATCGCCGCTTGACGATCCAGGTCCTCTCTCCGCGCCCAACGCAGGAGAGGGGAGGGGGCCTTCGGCTTTGTGGGCCTGATGAGCAGGCTCGCGTGACCGTCGCGGCGGCGCGCCAGTTCCAGATGGAGACGAAAGATGATCCAGTCCGTGAAGGTCAAGAACCTCTCGCTGTCTAAGGACAATGTCCGTAAATCGAGCCGGGAGGCCGGTATCGACGCCCTCGCCGCCAGCATAGCAACGCAAGGCTTGTTGCAGAATCTCATCGTTACTCCGCTCAAGAAAGCGGGCCATTTCACCGTCAAGGCGGGCGGGCGCCGGCTGCGCGCACTCCAGAGCCTGATCGAACAGGGCACTCTGCCCGTCGATCATGCCGTGCCCGTCCTCGTCCTTACCGACGACGACAACTCGGTCGAAGCGAGCCTCACCGAGAACTTCCAGCGCGTTCCGATGAACCCGGCGGATGAAAGCACCGCGTTCAACTTCCTCATCCAGAAGGGAATGACCGCCGAGGACGTTGCCAAGCGACAGGGTGTCACCACCCGCTTCGTCGAGCAGCGGGTGCGGCTTGCCGAGCTTGCACCGAGCGTGTTCCAGGCTCTCGCCGCCGGCGAAATCACACTGGGTGTCGCCCAGGCCTATGCCGTGACGAGCGACATCGATCGTCAGGCTCGCGTCTTCGCACAGATGAGCACCTCCTATTATGGCGATCAGCCCGACAACATCCGGCGTGCGATCCTCAACGGCACGATCAAGGCGAACGATGCCAAGGCGCGGTTTATCGGTCGCGATGCCTATGTCGCGGCAGGCGGCCGCATCGAAGGTGATCTCTTTGCCGCCGAGGGGGATGAGAACTGGATCGACGTCGATCTTCTCGAAGATCTTGCCGGCAAAAAGCTGGAGGCGGCCGCAGCCGAACTCGCACAGGCCGAGGGCCTTGCCTTCGTGACGCCGATCGCGGCCACCCACGTTCCCTATGATCTCGAGCGTCAGCTTCACGAGTTTCACGCGTCCGCGCGGCCGCTCAGCGAAGCGGAAAGCGCGCGTGTCGAGGCGCTTTCGGCCGAAAATGACCAACTCGTCGAGCAGCTTGAGGGCGAACTGACCGATGGGACGGCGGAAGCCGAGGTCGCGAACGATCGTCTCGACGAAATCGAACGGGAACTTGAAAGCATCGAGAAATCCCGTCGCGAGATCGATCCGGCGGTCCGGGCGCAGATCGGGACGTTTGTCTATATCGGCGGTGATGGCGAAGCCCGCGTTCACACCCGCATGTTCAGTGAAAAGCCCGTTGTCGATCCGAATGTTCCGCCCAAGGTGACGGGCGGTGGCAATGGTGACGACGGCACCGGCGACATCGACCATGGACCCAAACTCAGTGCTACGCTGATCGACGAGCTGGCGACCCAGCGGCGACAGATCCTCGTCGCCCACATCGCCAGCGATCCGGCGCTGGCGCTGGACCTCACCATCTTCCTGATGGCGCAGAATGTCGTCTTCGAGCAAAACTACGTCCGCAACCACTCGACGCTCAAGTCCAGCGGCGCCCAATTCCCGATCTTCGGCTTCCGCGACGAAGGATCGATGGCGTCGCAGGCCATCGAGGATCAGCGCCAGCGTCTCGATACGAGCTGGGCCGGTCATAAGACCATGTCCGAACGTTTCGACGCCTTTCGTGCGCTCGACGACGAGGCCCGCGGCAGTTGGGTGGCCTTCTCGATCGCACGCACGCTGGAGCCGACCCTGAACGTTGCCGAGGGCGGACGGTCCAACGGGTTCCATGACCATCTTGGTCGCGCGCTCGACATTCAGATCGAGCATTGGTGGCGCCCCACGGCTGAGAACTTCTTCGGCCGCGTGAAAAAGGATGTCATGCTCGACGCGCTCGAGGACATCGGCGGGCCGATCCTGCGCGGCCGCTACAAGGACGCGAAGAAGGGCGACCTTGCCGCAACCTGCGCCTCGCTGTGTAACGGGCAGGGGATCGTCGAGGCCGAAGTCCGCGAAAAGGCGGCGGCCTGGCTGCCGGATGCGATGCGCTTCGATGCCATCGAAAAGCCCGAGGCCATCACGCTGCGCTCGACCTTCATCGACGAGGGCGATGACGTCGATTCCGGCGACGATGGTGATGACGAGTCCGACCCTGATGACCCGACACACGACGGTCAGGAGGATTTGAGCGAGGCGGCCTGACGCCTGATTGCACGGTTCGAGGAGACTGGGGGCGGCACTCTTCGCGGAGTGTCGCCCCTCCTTTTGTGCCCCGACGGCGGCCTCTCAGAGGGGAGGATGCTGGTCCGGGCTCGCCTCTTCCAGATCAGGAGAACTTGCCGTGGCAAAGACCACCGATAAACCGTCGCCCGCCGACACCATCACAAACGCGATTATCGACAAACTCGAATCCGGCGTACGCCCTTGGGTGAAGCCGTGGCGGCCTGGCCTTGGCGGCCGTCCCCTTCGCGCGACGGGCGACCCGTATAAGGGCATCAATTGCTTCTGGCTGTGGCTCTGCGCAGACAGCGCCGGCTACCATTCGCGCACCTGGATGACATATAAACAGGCACAGGCCTTGGGTGGCCAGGTCCGCGAAGGCGAACGGTCGCAAATCGCCATCTTCTACAAATCATACAGCAAGACCGTGGAATCGCCCGTTACCGGCGAAACCACTGACGAAATGCGCCGCGTGCTGCGATCCTACGCCGTCTTCAATGCCGATCAGATTGAAGGGCTGCCGGAGAAGTTTTATCCATGCCCCGTCAGCGTCGTCGCCCCCGACGACGAGCTACCGGATCGAGCGCAGCGCTTCGTCGATGCCCTTCCGGCGAGGGTTCACCAGCGCGGCGATCGCGCCTTCTACGACCGCGTTGCCGACAGCATCACGATGCCGCCCGTCGCGTTGTTTTCCACCCGCGCGTATTTCGCTTCGACGTTGGCGCATGAGGCAGGGCATTATGCCGAGCTCCGGATTATGCCGCATGGCCTTTCAGAATGGTGGTTTCCGCCGATCAGCCATGCGGCGGTTCGGCATAATCAGAGGGCTTCAAGCCAGGCGAGTAGTTCGTCGTCAGGGCGGA
>Ga0209231_1000151_pt1 | contig 49418 bp, 41 predicted proteins | sample Deesub45470m_DNA_FD_188086 | JGI IMG/M metagenome (GOLD analysis project Ga0209231, IMG submission 188086) | Deep subsurface microbial communities from North Pacific Ocean - 450_OLKR46/470m Metagenome (SPAdes) (version 2) | ecosystem: Environmental > Terrestrial > Deep subsurface > Unclassified ... | reverse complement strand
ATTTACGATAGAACAAACGCTTCCTACAGGAGAAAAACTATATAAGGAAGTAGTATTAAACCCAATTTTTAATGAAGACGGAACGGTTTCTGAAGTTTCAGGAATTTCTCATGATGTAACCGATAAAAAAATTGCTGAAGAGCAAACTAAACAGCAAACCGCCAAACTACAATCTATTATAGAAAACAGTTCGCATTTATTTTGGACGTATCATAAAACCTTCGGGTTAACCTCTTACAACCAAAATTATTACAAATCTTTTATAGATTCTTATGGTAAAGAACCAACCATTAACAACTCTAATTTGTTTGAAAACAATAGTGAATTAGATGTTTTTTGGGCAGAAAAATACAGCGAGGTTTTTAAAGGTAAAAAAATTGAGTTTATTACAGAAAGAAACAACCAGAAAGGACAACTTTCTATAAAAGAGGTTTTTTTAAGTCCTATTTTTAATGAAGACGGTTCTGTATCAGAAGTATCAGGAATGGCTCATGATATTACCGAAAAAATGATAGCAGAGAAAGAACTTAAAAACTCATTAAAGGAAAAAGAAATTCTATTAAAAGAAGTTCACCACCGAGTAAAAAATAATTTACAGGTTATTTCCAGTATTTTAAACCTGCAATCATCTTATATTCACGATGAAAAGATACTCACCATATTAAAGGAAAGCCAGAACAGGATTAAGTCTATGGCATTTATCCACGAAAGTTTATATCAAACAAATGACTTCTCACAAATAAATTTCTCAGAATATGTTGTAAATTTGTCTAAAAATTTAGTACATTCATACCTCGTTAACAATGAGTTAATAGAATTAAAGCTAGATATTAACAAAGTGTCGTTAAACTTAGACTTATCAATACCTTGCGGGTTAATAATAAATGAATTAGTTTCGAATGCTTTAAAATATGCGTTCCCTGAAAACAGAAAAAATGAAGGATACATACTAATAAGCTTAAAAACAAATAAAGAAAATGTTTACCTAAATATATCAGATAATGGGGTTGGATTACCTAAAAACCTTGACTTTAGAAATACAGAATCGTTAGGTTTGCAGTTGGTAACTACTTTAGTTGAACAGATAAATGGAACAATAACACAAGAAAATACAACAGGAACTACCTATAACATCATATTTAAACACACACAATAATGCAGAAAAACAATATACTTGTAGTTGAAGATGAAGCAATCGTTTCAAAAGACATTCAGCAAAGCCTTAAAAAATTAGGATATAATATTGTTGGAGCTTCCTCAACTGGTGAAAAAGCTATTGAATTAGCCGAAGAACACAAGCCTGACTTAGTATTAATGGATATTATGCTTAAAGGAGATATGAGCGGAATAGATGCCGCAGAAAAAATTAAAGCATCTTTAAATATTCCGGTAATCTATTTAACCGCTTATGCTGATGAAAATACCTTGAGTAAAGCCAAGGTAACCGAACCTTACGGATACATTATTAAACCTTTTAAAGAAATTGATTTACATACTTCTATAGAAATGGCATTGTACAAACATTCTAAAGAAAGAGAAGTGATTAAAGAAAGAGATTTTTTATATTCATTAGTGGAGAATAAAGATGCTGCTGACGGAGTAATTTTTGTAAAATCGAACTCTAGGTTGGTAAAAGTAAAAACCTCTGCCATATTGTTTGTAGAAGCTCTTAAAGATTATGTGGTAATTAATATTGCCGATGCTAAATACACCATCCACTCTACTATGAAAGACATAGAGAAGAAACTACCTCAAAAAGAATTTCAAAGAGTACACCGCTCGTTTATTGTTAGAATAGATAAAATTTTAGCCATAGAGCAACCTAATATTGTTATAGAAGGCGGTAAAAAATTGATACCTATTGGCGGTTCTTATAAAGATGAGTTAATTAAGCGAATTAATTTGATTTAAAAAGAAGTTCTCTATCCCCAAAGGGTGACTTTTCTAACACAGAAAGTCCATTTTTTTTGCATTGTGAGGAGGGGTACAAACGAAGCAATCTTGGGGGTTGAGTTTAATCTTCATGATATAGCACATCTATTTATTTTATGCCTCAAAGTATCTTTTTACCCTCTATTAATAATCTATTTTTTTATTATCCGTTGTATTATAGTTTTTTTCTTGTTGATTAATTGGATTATATAAATCCCAGAGTTAAGGTCAGAAATATCTATTGAATTTGAGTTTAGTTTATATTGACGAATAAGATTACCAGAAAGGTCAAAAAAGATTAATTCACTCATTTCTATATTTCCGCTAAAATTTAAGTATTTTGTAGTTGGGATAGGATATATGTCTATGTATAATAAATTATTTAACTCATGAATACTAGTGTTTGTGCTAAGCATCATACTAATACTGTCTATACCCATTCGTAATGCACCATTTAGTATGGAATCTGTTGTAATATACGAATCATCATCCATTGGTAAAAACTTTATGGTGTGTTCAACAGAACTAGCCGTAAAAAGCACTTCTCTATACTCCCAAATCAATGAAGATGAATTATATACATTTTGACTACTAGAAGGCAAAGAAATTCCTGCTAAAACATTGTCTATGTAAATAGCCCAAGAGCCAGAAGTGTCTAAAACTCCGAACTGTTTTACTACCGTTTGGTAAAAACTGATTTTATATTCCGATCCTATATTTAAGCCAGATACTGTTTGCATTATTCCTTCATGGTAAAGTACATTTGTACTTTCATTATAAGCATGTAAACCACTTACAAAAGTATTTCCATGGTAGGGGTTTCCAGAAATACCAGAAGAGATATCTGGTCCATTAAGATGAGTAAGGTCAGGTGTTGCACTATATAATTCGGTTGCCTGACAATTAACATCTGTTAACGGTACTAATTGCCAATTAATAGGCAATACATCAACTCCAATGTTGCCATCTAAATCTCCATTCACAATTAACTGACCCTTAGTAGTAATTGTGAAAAATAATAGAATTGTGAAAATTAGATTTTGATTCATTAACCAAAATTACAAAAAAACAAATTGTCAACAATGCTCTACAAAAAACATGGAGATAGTTATTTAAATTAGATGCTCTAATTATATGAACAAGATTAATGTTTTAGTCTTAAATACTTACATTACTAAACCTCTACTTCCTCTATAATAAACATTATTCAGGAGGAATCTTGTTAAAGTATGGCAATAATGTGCCAACTAACAACATAAGTGAACTTTAAAGGAAAACACAAAAACCCAACTTGGTTGATTGGCAATAATTGCTATTTTTACAAAAGAAATATACAATAAAAGCACCTACAAGTTACCTCTAAATACCTAAATATCATATAGTAAAAAGTAAACTAATGGATATATTAGAAATAGAAATATTAACAGATAACCTTAATGAAACGGAAAGTTTTTATTCTGAAAATTTAGGACTAGAAATAATAAATAAAGAACATAATTCAATTTCGTTTTTAGCTGGACAATCAACCTTAACTTTTGTAAAAACAGATAAATTAAAACCGAAATATCATTTTGCATTTAATATTCCACACAATAAACTTGATGAAGCAATAATGTGGGCGTCTGCCAAAGTTGATCTTATTAAAAATACAGATAATGAAATAGTTACCAATTTTGAAAATTGGAATGCAAAAGCAATTTACTTTTACGACAACAATGCTAATATTGTGGAATTTATTGCCCGCTTTGACCTTAAAAACGAAACGTCCAAACCCTTCGATATTTCATCCATTCAATCTATTAGTGAAATAGGAATAGTAACGGATGCACCCATAAAACTTGCTGATAGATTAGCTGAAGAAAATAGCATCAACAGTTTTGCTAAAGGATTTAGAAGAGAAACGTTTGCCACATTGGGCAACGATAATGGTTTATTTATAATTGTAAAAACAAATAGAAAATGGTATCCAACAGAACAACAAGCTGAAAAACATTATACAAAGGTAAAAATATCTACAAACGGTTTAACAAGAGAAATTATAATAAACCAATAAGACCTTAGCTTACTATTTTAATATATTTGGCAAAATATTTAGAAACATTTAACAATAGCTACTATTAAAAAATAGTGGAAAAGCAGCATATAACCAGATGTTGTGCTGCAAGCTGAAAAAATGACGATATACATTAAAAATATGGTATGCAGCCGCTGCAAAATGGTGGTAAAAACAATCTTTGAAAAATTGGGACTTCATCCTGTGCAAGTGGAATTAGGAGAAGTTACCTTACAAGAAAATGATATTTCCGATATAAAAGAACAACTCAAGCAAGAACTTCAGTCTTTTGGTTTTGACCTTTTGGACAATAAAAAGACCAAAACGATTGAAAAAATAAAAAATCGGATTGTTGATTTGGTTCAGAATAAAAATAGCAACTTGCAAATAACACTTTCCGACTATTTAGTACAAGAACTCCATCAAGATTACAGTGCGTTGAGCAATTTATTTTCACAAGTTGAAGGAATTACTATTGAGAAGTATTACATCATTCAAAAAATTGAAAAAGTAAAAGAACTGTTGGTATATGATGAGCTTTCGTTGAGCGAAATCGCTTTCCAACTCAATTATTCAAGTGTTGGTTATTTAAGCAATCAGTTTAAAAAAGTAACAGGTCTTACACCAAGTCATTTTAAAAGGATGCAAACAATTAAACGCAAATCTTTAGAAGAGTTGTAAATCTTACAAAATCATTCCAAAAAAGTACAATATTTAATTTCTGAAAAGGATAGACCTTTGTGTTATAATCAAAAAACATAAAATTATGACACACACTTATCAACTAACAGGAATGACTTGTGGAAGCTGTGAAGCTAAAGTAAAATCAGCTTTACTTTCTGTAAATAATGTAACGACTGTAGAAGTTTCAAAAGACAACAATACGGCAACCATTACAATGGAAAAACACATAGCATTGTCCGACCTACAAAACGCATTAGACGACAAATATCAAATTTCTGCCATACAGCACAATGAAGCAATGGAACAAACCAAATTTTGGTTTGCTACTTACAAACCCGTTCTGCTCATCTTTGTGTACATCTTTTCAGTTACTGCCCTTGTAGAACTCACTGCTGAAAACATAGACATTTCAAGATGGATGCGGCACTTTATGGCAGGATTCTTTTTGACTTTTTCGTTTTTTAAGATGTTGAACTTAAAAGGATTTAAGGACAGTTATTTAATGTATGATATCATAGCACGGAAATTTCCAGCTTGGGGTTACATCTATGCTTTTACAGAATTATTATTAGGAATAGCATTTCTAATTAATTTCAATCCAATCATAACAAACAGCGTGACCTTTATGGTAATGTCAGTGAGTATTATTGGAGTTTTACAAACTGTATTGGACAAAAAAACAATTAAATGTGCTTGTTTGGGAGATGTTTTTAACTTACCAATGAGTACAGTAACCATTATAGAAGACGGATTGATGATTATAATGAGCCTTGGCATGTTGATTATGGCGTTGGGTTAAATAAATGTCAGTTAACTATATAAGTGAATTTGTAAGCTATTTTTTTTATATTTGGAGAAAATAAAGCTCAAATTATAGTTTGAGTATTTATAAGTTAGGTGCAAGCTAACCACAGAATCGATAATATGCTAAATTTAAACAGATATAAATAAATGTTAGTAAGAATAAAAAATAAGATTCTACAATAAAATGGATAATAAAATTTTCATATCGTACTGTTGGTCAAACGAAAGTGTTGTTGACGAAATTGATGAATCATTTGCAAAGGATGGAGTAACTCTAGTTCGAGATAAAAGAAATACAGAGTACAAAGATAGTTTCAAAGAATTCATGAAAAAAATACGCTCTACAGATTCAGTATTAATGGTTGTAAGTGATGCTTATTTAAAATCAAGGAACTGTATGTATGAAGTTCTCGAAACGCTGAAAGACGAAAACTATAAAGATAGAATTTATCCAATAGTATTACCTGATGCTAAAATTTATTCTCCAGCCGAAAGACTTGAGTATTTAGAGTATTGGAAAACAGAATATTCATCTTTAAAGGAATCTCTATCAAAATATTCTCCTGAGGAAGTTATTTCCATCTCAACTGATCTGAAAATAATGCGAGATATAAATGGTTCTATTGTTGATTTTATCAGCATTGTAAGCGACCTGAAAAATATCCCTTTAGATATATTGAAAAAAAGCCAATTTAGCGAAATAAAGCAAAAATTTGGCATTAAAATAATGCCAAAGTCAAAAATAAGATTTGATATTTTAAAACAAGAAGATATTAGTAATGCAGGAGCTAAAAGATATTCGACCCAGATATTAATTGATAGTAAATATTCAAAAAGTGAAATAAAATCTGTTATAGAGGATGTTACGAATAGTTTAATAAATAGTAAATACTATAAGAATGAGAAACTGAAAAATCATTTTAGTAATAGAAAAGCTGATGTCGTTTGGTTATTTGTTGCGAATAGACTTTCAGACGTAAGTAATGCAAATTGGATTTGCAGAACTAGTTGGATAAATGCAGGTCTTGATGTAAGTATGAGGCCAATAGAAATGAAAGGCAATGATTCTATAGGAGAAATAAAAATCGAATGGAATGACAAGTATGAAGAACTTTCTGAGTTTTATGATGGATACTTGACGACTAAAGATAATTTTCTATCACAACATGATAGCCTTATAAGTCGAAATAAAACCATAATTAAACCATTGATTAACAAGTTTAATGAGAGCTTGAGACAAAAAAGTAGTCTTACATCTGTTATTGAATATGTTAATGACTTTGAAGATAGAATCAATGAAATATATAATGAGGCTAACAATATGCCTTTTGCACCTCATGATTGTAAAGAGTTAGACAAATTGACTCAATCATACTTTGCAGTTAGTCATAATTTGTTTCTTTATTATTCGAAAAAAGGTTTGGAAATATGGAAAGAAGAAATCAGAAAATATTTAATGAAGCAGGATATAATACTAGTAAATGAACTATCAGAAAAAATAAACAATGAACGTAGTAAAGTATAGTCAATACACTTTCAACTACAACATATTTAGTATTAGTATTGGGAGGGAGAAGTGTTAAATATTAAGACTTGTAGTTCTAGCAAAGTTTTTTCTGTTTGGTTGATAGTGAAGTACTCTGGAATCACTTCTTTGGATGGCTGTGTTATCAAACCCCCTCCACAATAAAAACCCTGTTCAAGCTTTCTATTTTATGGGTTGTAATGGTATAATTTTTAAAAACAGTTGCAAGAATTTTTTCTATGTTTTTAACCTGTTGTTTTGTTTCAAAATCGAAGCTTACAAAATTAAAAATAACAACACCATTGGGGTTTAGTCGTTTTTTAATGTCATCGAAAAACACATGAGAAATAAAACGCTCAGGAACCACTACGTTTTTAAAAATATCTATGGCAATTAAATCGTAGGTTTCGGTAGTGTTAGAAACAAAAACAAAAGCATCCTCATTAACAATTTTAAGATTAGGGTAATCTCCTAGCTTAAAATACTTTTTGCCAAGTCGAATTACTTCTTTGTCAATTTCTACTACGGTGGTAGATAAGTTTAAGTTTAACTCGTTGTATAAAATAGAGGGAACACTGCCGGCACCACCACCTAAAAGTAGGCAAGAAGAAAAATTTCTTTCTTTTAGGTTAATAGTTTTAAATGCTTTTTGAAAAACTCGGTGCAGACTGCCAAAAGAATAGTTAGCATTTTGTGTGTTTAGTACATATTTCCCATCCTGAATAGCAACAATTAGTTTGTCGTTATGTAGTGAAGAACTCTCTTCAACAACAAAGCGAACAATATAGCTTAAATATTTGTGTAAAGCTTTCAAATTAATGGGATAATAAGTGGCTATTCATAGAGCTGGGAGGCTGAACTATAATGTTCGAGTTCGAGGCTTTCTAAGTTTTGAAAATCAGGAGTTTACTGTTGTAAATGACTGGTTTTTAAAACAAGAATAACGAAGAACTTAGCGAAGCGATCTCATGAAAACCTTTAAAAAACAATAAAAGCTTTGAATAAATCGGTCATTATAGACAGACTCTATTTCGTGGAGAAGATGGGATTCGAACCCACGACCTCTTGACTGCCAGTCAAGCGCTCTAGCCAACTGAGCTACATCCCCAAACGATGGCAAATATCGTTTATTTTTTTTAATATATGTTAAAGATGATTAAAATCAGTTTCTATAAGATTAATTATTTGTAATTTAGACACATGCTTAGGAAGATAATATCTATTTTGTTAGTGTTTGTTGTAATTTTTACAACATCTGGGTTTACTATTTCTTCACATATATGTAAAGGTAAAAAAGTAGAAACGGTTGTTGGCTTTCGAAAATTAGATGTTTCCTGCGGAATGGAAGAAGCTAAAAAAGAGATGAGTTGTTCTAATGAGAATCAGTTTAACTCTAACTGTTGTCAGAATGAGTTTCAAACTTTTTTAATGATAGAAGATTATGTGCAACAAGTGTTTGAACTAAATGTTTCTCAAAGCTTTATTGTTCTTCTTTTTGTAACTATGGATTTAAATTTGGAGACTGGTTTTAAAAACTTGGTTTATGATGTTTATTTGCCACCTCCCATACAAAAAGACATTCCCGTGCTTTTTCAGTCTTTCTTAATTTGATTTTTGTGTCCCCGATAACTATCGGGAATAAGATGCGTGATATTTTTTAGTATCAACAGCATTTTTTTGTGCGTTAAATCTTTTTGCACACTTACTTATTTGCACATCAATTCATTAAGATTATGTTAAATAAAGCAATAAAATATTTCCTTCAAAATAAGTTAGTTACGCTTATTGTTTTGATGGTTTTTATAACATGGGGAGTTATTACAGCTCCTTTTGGTTGGCAAGTTGGAGCGTTGCCTTCAGACCCGGTTCCTGTGGATGCCATTCCCGATATTGGTGAAAATCAACAAATAGTTTTCACGCAATGGCAAGGTCGCTCTCCACAAGATATTGAAGATCAAATTTCTTATCCCTTAACGACTTATTTGTTAGGAATTCCAGGAGTAAAATCCATTCGAAGCACTTCTGTTTTCGGTTTTTCTAGCATTTTCATCATTTTTTCTGAAGACATAGAATTTTACTGGTCTCGCTCTAGAATTCTTGAAAAACTAAGTTCACTACCTTCCGGATTACTCCCTGAAGGTGTTCAACCGGCTCTTGGTCCTGATGCAACCGCTTTAGGTCAAGTATATTGGTACACCATTGAGGGTAGAGATAAAGACGGAAATCCAACAGGAGGTTGGGATTTACATGAAATACGAACTGTTCAGGATTTTTATGTAAAATATGGACTAAATGCCACAGAAGGAGTTTCTGAAGTTGCCTCTATTGGTGGGTTCGTACAGGAATACCAGATTGATGTCAATCCAGATGCTCTAAAAGCGTATAATATACCGCTGCATAAAGTAATGCAAGCCGTTCAAAAATCTAATCGTGATGTTGGTGCAAAAACCATTGAAATAAACCAAGCAGAATATTTAGTGCGAGGATTAGGTTACATCAAAAAAGTTGCTGACATAGAAAAAGCGGTTGTAGCTGTTCAGGAAAATGTACCCATAAGGATAAAAGACATAGGAGTTGTTAGTTTAGGACCTGCTACACGAAGAGGATTACTAGACAAAGGCGGAACAGAGGTCGTAGGAGGCGTTGTAGTAGCTCGTTATGGAGCTAATCCGTTGCATGTTATTAATAATGTTAAGGATAAAATAAAAGAAATAAGTCCTGGATTGCCTAAAAAGATACTTGCTAATGGAATTGAAAGCCAGTTGACAATAGTTCCATTTTATGATCGTTCGGGGTTAATTTATGAAACATTAGGTACATTGGAGGAGGCGTTGTCGCTTCAAATTTTAATAGTTATTTTGGTTGTTATCGTAATGGTTTACAACCTGCGAGCTTCTTTTCTAATTTCCAGTTTATTGCCTATTGCAATACTTATGGTGTTTATTGCAATGCGTTATTTCGGTGTTGATGCCAATATTGTTGCCTTATCAGGTATTGCTATTGCTATAGGTACTATGGTAGATTTAGGAATAATTCTATCAGAAAACATTATTAAACACATTGACGAAGCTCCTGTGGAACAAAAATTAATGGACACCATTTATAATGGAGCCTCAGAGGTTAGTTCAGCTATTTTAACGGCTGTTTCTACCACCATTGTGAGTTTTATTCCGGTGTTTACGATGCAAGCAGCCGAAGGAAAACTATTTGGACCATTAGCTTTTACAAAAACATTTGCCCTTATTGCCGCTCTTATTGTTGCTTTATTTATCCTCCCTATGTTAGCTCATTGGTTTTTTGGTTCAAAAATTAAAAGTAAAAAAATTCAGAAAGGAATTAATATTGGGCTAATCCCTGTTGCAATTGTTTGTTTTTTTCTAGGTCAGTTTTGGGCAGGAACGATTTTATTTGCTTTCGGAATAACAGGAATTTTAAAGGAAGTTAAAGATAAAAAGTTAGCAAGAATAACTACTAATTCGGAAAATAATAATGAACAACAAAACAAGCTTAAAAAAATAGCAAATTGGTTATTAAGTAATTCAGAAATAATTATTGTAGTTGTAGGAGTTATATGGCTTTTAGCCAAATATTGGCTTCCTTTAGGAGCAAGCAAAAGCCTTATGTTAAATGTGGTTTTTGTAGCTCTGTTGGTAGGCTCTATTTTAGGTTTGTTTTCGCTATTGGAACATTATTATAAATCTATTTTAAAGTGGTGTTTAGACCATAAAAAAACCTTTCTTTTTATTCCTTCTTTTTTAATTTTTCTTGGAGTTGTAATATGGTTTGGGTTTAATGCTGTTTTTGGTTTTGCTTCCAAAGGTTTTGATGTTATACATGTAGATATTAGAACAATAAGTGTTTGGCAAGGTTTAGATAAAACTTTTCCGGGAATGGGAAAAGAATTTATGCCTTCGCTCAATGAAGGCAGTTTTTTGCTAATGCCTACTTCTATGCCTCATTCCGGAATGGAATACAACAAAAACACCTTGGCTCAATTGGATATGTTGTTGACTAATATTCCTGAAGTTGATATGGCTGTGGGTAAGTTGGGAAGAGTAGAATCTGCATTGGATCCGGCTCCAATTTCTATGTATGAAAATATCATTAATTATCATCCGGAATATATGCTTAATGAGAAAGGGCATCGAGTTCGTTTTAAAGTGGATAAAAACAATCGTTTTATACTTAATAATGGAGACACTCTTACTAATGAGGAAGCTTTATTAAGAGGTGTAAATAACCAAGTTTTAATACCTGATGATAACGGAAATTATTTTCGTAATTGGCGATCACATATACAGTCACCAGATGATATTTGGGATGAAATAGTTAACGTAAGCAAAATACCGGGATTAACTTCTGCACCAAAATTACAACCCATAGAAACACGATTGGTAATGCTCCAAACAGGAATGCGAGCTCCTATGGGAATAAAGGTGTATGGACCAGATTTAAAATCTATTGAAGCGTTTGGAATGCAGTTAGAAGAAATTTTGAAAAATGTGCCAAGTGTTAAGTCTGAGGCAGTATTTGCTGACCGAATTGTTGGTAAACCTTATTTACATCTTAATATCGATAGAGAAGAAATTGCCCGATATGGATTGAGCATAGAAGATGTTCAACAAACTATAGAAACCTCTATTGGCGGAATGAAGATTACAACAACAGTTGAAGGTCGAGAGCGTTTTCCTGTTAGAGTTCGTTATCCTAGAGAGCTTCGTGATAATCCAGAAGCATTAGGGAGTATTTTAATGTCAACTCCTACTGGAGCACAAATACCACTTTCACAACTTATTGATTTTGAATATGTACGTGGTCCACAAGCCATTAAAAGTGAAGAAACTTTTTTAGTGGGTTATGTGTTATTTGATAAAAAAGAGAACTTTTCGGAAGTGGGAGTAGTTAATGATTCTCAAAAAATGATTCAGGATAAAATTGATGCAGGAGAGTTAATAGTTCCTGCGGGGATTAGTTATAAATTTTCGGGAAGTTATGAAAATCAGGTGCGAGCTGAAAAACGCCTTGCTATTATTGTTCCTTTAGTTTTAATGATAGTCTTTCTTATTCTTTACTTTCAATTCAAATCAATAGCAACATCATTAATGGTTTTTACCGGAATAGCAATGGCATTTAGTGGAGGTTTCTTTGTGTTGTGGCTTTACGGACAGCCATGGTTTATAGATGTTACCATTTTTGGAACCAATATGAGGGACTTGTTTCAAGTACACACGATTAATTTAAGTGTGGCTGTTTGGGTGGGATTTATTGCTCTTTTTGGATTAGCAACCGATGATGGGGTATTAATGGCTACTTATTTAGATCAAAGTTTTGAAAAAAATAAAACAGATACACTTAAAGGAATAAGAATGGCAATTGTAGAAGCTGGGCAACGAAGAATTAAACCAGCAATAATGACATCTGCTACAACTATAATTGCGTTGCTGCCAATTCTTACTTCATCAGGTCGTGGGTCGGATATTATGATTCCTATGGCAATACCTGCTTTTGGAGGGATGGCTTTTGCAGCAATAACCTATTTTGTTGTACCTGTATTGTACGCTATTAGAGAAGAGAGGAAGCTAAAAGCTAGAAGTTAGAGGTTGGAATTAAAAATATTTAAAAACATAATTATGAAAAGTAAACTAGAGATTAGAAGTTGGTTTTTAGAAGATAAAAATCAGAGGTTATATGTTAGAAATTGGAAAGTGTTTCGAATGGTTATTCTAACATCTATCTTCTATCTTCTAACATCCAATTTACATGCACAAACCCTAGATGATTATTTTAAAATAGCATCAGAAAACAACCCTGAACTTAAAGCCAAACACAAAGAGTTTGAAGCAGCTTTGCAGAGAGTATCGCAAGTTAATACTTTGCCTGACCCTACGTTTTCTTTCGGATATTTTATTTCTCCGGTTGAAACACGTGTGGGTCCGCAACAAGCAAGGTTCTCACTTACACAAATGTTTCCTTGGTTTGGAGCTTTAAAAGCACAAGGTGATGTTGCTGCATTAATGGCTGAAGCAAAATTTCAACTTTTTATGGATGCTCGGAATAAATTATATTTTAAGGTAGCTGCTGCTTTCTATCCTTTGTATGAATTAAATGATTGGATAAAAATTGAAGCGGAAAACATCAGTATTCTTGAATCATACAAAACCATCACAACTAAAAAGTTTGAAAATGGAAATGGATCTATGGTAGATGTATTACGGGTAGATATTATGCTGAAAGATGCTCAAACCAACCTGAATATTTTGAGAGATAAAGAAAAACCGCTTACAACTACTTTCAATAAATTGCTTAACCGACCAGAAAATGAACAAATAGTATTAATGGACTCTTTAAAAACAGAAAACCTTCCGGAAAATTTTCGTAAAGATTCTTTGATTGCTGCCAACCCAACCTTAAAAGCATTAGATTTAAAATTGGAAGCAAGCAAAGCCTCAGAATTAGCATCGCAAAAACAAGGTCTGCCAAAATTTGGAATTGGGTTGGATTATGTAATGGTTGGTAAACGCAGTGATGTAAGCATGCCTGATAATGGTAAAGATGTAATAATGCCAATGGTTACTATGACTATTCCTATTTTCAGAGGCAAGTACAATGCTTCGGTAAAAGAAGCCCAATTGATGCAGGAAAGCTATGCGTATCAAAAAGAAGAAATGACGAATAGGTTACTATCAAATTATGAAATGACATGTTTTGAAATTCAACAACAGCAACAACTTTTAGAGCTTTATGAACAACAAATACAAACCACTCAACAATCGTTAAACTTGCTTTTTACTTCGTATGGAAATTCGGGCAAAGAGTTCGAAGAAGTATTGAGAATGCAGCAACAATTATTAAAATACCAAAAAATGAGAGCCACAGCCTTGACTCAATACCAAATTGCTGTAGCAAAAATCAATTACTTAACATCAAAAACATACTAAAATGAAAAATATAAATAAAAACACCATTTACATAGCCGCAGCTACTTTGGTAGTAGGACTATTAATAGGTTGGTTCATTTTTGGAGGACAGAAAAACTCTCCTAAAGACGAGCATAAACATACTACCGAAATAGCAGGAGAAACCATTTGGACCTGCTCCATGCATCCTCAAATTCGAAAAAACGAACCGGGAGATTGTCCTATTTGTGGTATGGATTTAATTCCTCTCGAAAATGAGCAAGAGGGTGAAGTTGACCCGATGGCAATTAGTATGTCGCCAACGGCTATGCAATTAGCTAATGTGAGTACTGCTCTTGTAGGAAAAATGAAACCTGTAAAACAAGTTAGGTTAAATGGAAAAGTACAAGTTGATGAGCGTTTAGTTTATTCACAATCATCCCATATTCCAGGCAGGGTAGAAAAGTTGATGGTAAATTTTACCGGTGAATTTGTAAACAAAGGACAAACTATTGCAAGTGTTTATTCTCCTGAATTGGTTATGGCTCAAGAAGAATTGTTTGAAGCTCAAAAAATGGTGGAAACTCAGCCGCAACTTTTTAATGCAGCCAAAGAAAAATTGAAAAATTGGAAACTTTCAGACAATCAAATTGAAGGAATATTAAAAAATGGTAAAATACAGGAAGAGTTTCCAATACAAGCAGATGTATCTGGTTATGTTACCAAAAAAATAATCAATCTGGGCGATTATGTTCGTAAAGGACAAACATTATATGAAATTGCTAATCTCTCAAAAGTGTGGGTGTTGTTTGATGTGTATGAATCGGATATTTCATGGATAAAAAAAGGAGATAACATTACGTTTACCATTTCTTCGCTTCCCGGAGAAAGTTTTGAAGCTTCCATTACCTATCTTGACCCAGTAATAGACCCTAAAACAAGAGTGGCAAAAGCACGAATAGAATACAACAATACAATTGAAAAGTTAAAGCCGGAAATGTTTGTTTCAGGGGTGGTTGAAGCAAAATTAACCAATAAGTCGAATTCGCTGGTGGTGCCAAAAACGGCTGTGATGTGGACAGGTAAACGTTCGGTGGTTTATGTTAAAAACACAAATGCTAAAGGAGTAAGTTTTATAATGCGTGATGTAACTCTTGGGACAGCATTGGGAGACAGCTATATTATTAAAGAAGGGTTGGAAGAAGGCGAAGAAATTGCCGTTAATGGAACATTTAGCATAGATGCCGCAGCTCAATTAGCAGGTAAACCAAGCATGATGAACCCAGATGGAGGTGTTGCAATGACAGGACACAACCATGGAGAAACGAAAATGGAAGATGGTAACGTTCCTGAAAAACAAAAAGATGTAAAGGCAAACAAACCCATTTCTATTAGTAAGGAAGCAAAAAAAGCACTTCAACCTGTTTATGCGGATTATCTTAAGCTCAAAGATCTTTTAGCAGCAGATAATGTGGAAGGTGCTAAAAAAGTAGCTGTATCTATGCAAGATAATCTCGCAAAAATTAATATGAGTATATTTACAGGAGAGTCTCATACTGTTTGGATGAAATTCAGCAGTAATTTAAAAAATACCTTACAATATATACCTCATTTATCAAGCATTGAAGAAGTGAGAGAGAAGTTTCGTCAAATTTCCATCACTATGATTGAAATGACCAACACTTTTAATCCTTTTGACAAAACATTATACATTCAATATTGTCCTATGGCGGATAACGATAAAGGAGCCGATTGGCTGAGTTCGGAAAAGGAAATTAAGAACCCTTACTTCGGAAAGTCTATGCTTAAGTGTGGAGAAGTAACAAAAGAGATTAAATAACGATTAAAATTAGAAAATCATGAACACAAGGGTTGAAAAAAAATAAACTAATAACACAAAAACTTAAAATTTAAAAAAATGAGCAAAAAAATTATTTCTATCATTATCTTAAACCTGATTCTATTTCAAGGATTTAGTCAGCAAATCGATGATTATCAACCATGCTTGTTTGATGAAACAACTAATAACAAAAAATCTTTACTGGAAGCAGAGCAAAAGATTCAGGCAGCCATACAAAAAAAATTCACCGAGTCATTTAATAAAGCATCCTCTCACGGCATATATATTATACCGGTAGTGGTACATATTATTCATGATGGAGGAACAGAAAATATTTCGGAAGCTCAGGTGCAAAGTCAGATACAAATACTCAATGAAGATTTTGGAAAACTGCCCGGAACCAATGGAGATGGTAATGGAGTAGATACCGAAGTAAGATTTTGTTTGGCAAAAAAAGATCCCAACGGAAATTGTACAAACGGAATTGTACGTATTAAATCTTCTCTCACTAATCATCAAACTTATCAAAGGGGACTTTTAAAAGAGTTGGGTTTTTGGGATAATACCCGATACTTAAACATTTATGTGGTAAAAAATATCAATGGAAATGTAGCCGGATATTCTTCCTTTCCCGGGGGACCTCCGGATGAAGACGGGGTGGTAGTTAAACACGTTTATTTCGGAAATACCGGAACAGCTTCTTCTAGTCTTGGACGAACAACTTCACATGAACTAGGTCACTGGTTTGGACTTTATCACACTTTTAATAATGGTTGTGGAATAAATATCTGTACCGATGGTGATTATGTTTGTGACACCCCTCCACAAGCATCTCCTAGCTTTAACTGTAACACGTTGAATAGTTGTTCAAATGACATCCCTGACTTAAATGACTTAAAAGAAAACTATATGAATTACACTCCTGATGCTTGTAAGGATATGTTTACGGCAGGGCAAAAACAACGTATTCAGGCAACACTTGACACTATCCGTACTCAAATTTGGACAACATCTAACCTCATTGCAACGGGTTGCGATAGTAATTATATTGCTCCAACTAATTGTTTGGCTATTGCCGATTTTGTAACACTTACTCCTAATATATGTGTTGGGAATAATGTATATTTTATGGATAGGTCTTTAAATAATCCATTTAGCTGGCAATGGTCCTTTCCGGGAGGAACACCATCTACTTCAACCAGTCAAAACCCTACAGTTACCTACAATTCAACAGGCACTTATGCTGTGAAATTAGTGGTGGCCGATAGTACAGGCATCGATAGTTTAGAAATGGCTGGATACATAACGGTTAGTCAACCTGGAATTGGTGATTCACTTTCGTATAGTGAAGATTTCGATTTAGGTATTTATCCGCCTTCTTCTCTTACCATTGTTAACTATGATGGAGGTGTAACCTGGGAATTGGATTCGCTTGCCTCTGTTTCCGGAAACTATTCTATTAAAATCAACAACCTAATTAATACCAACTATGGTTCATCTGATGAATTAGTTTTGCCTTATATTGATCTTACCTCTTCTGACCCTGATTCTAATGTATATATGAGTTTTAAATGGGCTTATGCCAAATCAGACCCTACTTTTTCGGACGAACTTTTGGTGTTGCTATCAACCGATTGTGGCGTGAATTTTACGCAAGTGTTTTACAGAACCCAAACAGCACTTGTAACAGGACCCACCCAAACAACACCATTTATACCAGATTCAACACAGTGGAAAAATGCTTTTATTTTATTGAATAACTATAGAGCTTCCACTTATGTTCAACTTAAAATCGTGAATGTAACAGATGGGGGTAACAATCTTTATATTGATAATATTTATGTTGGGGATAACATAACAGGAATAACCAATGTTCAGGAAACGGAGTTTGAAGCTGGTTTTTCCGTTTACCCTAATCCGTCATCTGGTCAAATTACCATCAAATTTCCTGAAAAGCAAGATGGAAATGTTAGGATAACTATTACAGACATAAGTGGAAGAGTTTTGAAAAACGAGCTTACATCAGTTGATAATACCTACCAAAAAACGTATTCTTTAACCAATTTTTCAAACGGAATTTATTTCATATCTGTTGAAGCTAAAGGAATAAGAAGAACTCAAAAAATAATATTGAACTAAAAATTATTTATTAATCATTTAAAACCAAAAACAATGAAAAAACAAATTTTAAAAATCGGAACAGTAGCAGTTATGCTATGTAGTGTGTTAACTGCTCAATCAGTAATTGGTCAAGAAACTAACACCAAAATTACTCAAGAAGAACAAGAAGAATTAGTGAATGCCACCTTTACTGTTTACGGAAACTGTGGTATGTGTAAAAAAAGAATTGAAAAAGCAGCACTCAGTGTTGATGGAGTTAAAGAAGCAAATTGGGATGTTGAAACCAAAGTATTATCGGTAAAATTTAGCGATATCACTTTTGGTGAACATAATTATTCCATTAATACAGTTAGTGAAAAAATTGCAGCAGCAGGACATGACACACAATTTAATGAAGCTTCGGAAGAGGTTTATAATGCCTTACCAGGTTGTTGCCAGTATGAAAGAGTAGAAAGAAATTAATAAAGAGTAGGAGAAGAAAATCCTTCCCTTGAAATCAATTTCTGTTATTCCAATTTGAGAATTATATAACTCTTTTACAGGATTGTGTAAGTATTTTACGGAGCAAATGACACATCTTTGAATAGAAAAGAAATTAAATCAATGAATTTATTTTCATAATTAATAATTATTTAACCTTTAAAACTAAAAATTATGCACATGTATGACGGACACTTTGGAGGAATGCACTTGATATGGTGGATTCTCTGGCTCATCTTTATCTTTTGGATTTTTGCGATCCCTTATGACATTCCGGGTCAGCGAAAAAAGAAAGATTCTCCTTTGGATATTCTCAAAAAGAGATATGCAGCAGGGGAAATAAATAAGAATGAGTATGAGGAAATGAAGAAAACGTTAGAATAAGACAATTAATATTATTGTGAACAAAAATTAAGAACAATGAAAAAACACACTTTTTGGATGATTATAGGGTGCGGACTTCCTCTGCTACTGATATTTTTTGCTCCAGCACTAGGTATAAGTGAAGATGTCTCTTTATTCATTTTTATCATCGCTATGTTTGCTTGTCATCTCCTGATGCCCATGCACGGAGGACATAAGCACGACCCACATGAAAAACATACTAAAACTTTTAAAACTGAAACAAATGAATCGCATCAACATTAAAAAATTCGGATTAGCCTTCGGTTTAACTGGAGCATTACTCTATACGGGCTGCATACTTTTAATGGCCACTGTTGGTCATGCGGGTACAGTCAAATTTTTCAATAGCTTGTTACATGGTTTGGATGTATCTACTATCATTCGTATGAATGTTCCACTTTGGGAAGCAGGTATAGGTATCATTGAAACATTTATACTTGGATGGCTCGTTGGAGCCTGCATAGCGGGATTTTACAATGTAACAATAAAGGATAAATAATACAATTACGAACACACAAATATATATTGGTATAAATTAATAAAACCAAGTAAAAATAATGACGCCTATGCAAACATGTAGAATAGGAGATGAAATATGTTTACCAGATAGCTCCCTACCCAGAGTGGTGGTAATTGGTGGAGGTTTTGCAGGTATTTCGCTTGTAAAAAAACTCAAAAACAAACCTGTTCAGATAGTTGTGCTGGATAAGAATAATTTTCATCAGTTTCAACCCTTGCTCTATCAGGTCGCTACTAGTGGCATTGAACCCGACAGTATTGTTTTTCCGCTTAGAAAACTATTTAATGGATACAAGAATGTTTTTTTTCGGATGGCAATCGTGAATGAAATACAGTCTGAATCAAATATAATTGTTACAGATATAGGAACGGTTGAATACGACCATTTGGTAATTGCTACTGGCAGTACCACTAATTTTTTTGGACTGCAAGATGTGCAGCAACATAGTGTCGGGATGAAAACCATTCAGGAAGCCTTAGACATTCGGAGTCTGATTTTACAAAACCTTGAAAAAGCTGTGGTAACTTGTGATGAAGCTGAAAGAAATGCACTGACTAATTTTGCCATTGTAGGTGGTGGACCAGCAGGTGTAGAAACCGCAGGTGCAATGGCTGAATTTAAAAAATACATCCTTCCGAAAGATTACCCTGAACTAGATGCTTCCATGATGTCTATTTATCTAATTGAAGCTGAGGACGAATTATTGAATGCCATGTCTGATAAATCTTCAGAAAATGCCAGAAGTTTTTTGAAAGAAATGGGAGTAGATATACAATTAAACACAGTAGTTCAATCGTATGATGGATTAAATATCAAAACTGATAAAGCTGTATTATTGCAAGCGAAAACTATGATTTGGACAGCTGGAGTTAAAGGAAATGTCCCAACTGGCATTAATAAAGAAAACATAGCAAGAGGTAATCGCATTTTGGTGGATGATTATTGCAGTATAAAGGGGTACGAAAATATTTATGCCGTAGGAGATATTGCAGCAATGGTGTCTGACCATTATCCTTCGGGACATCCTATGGTAGCACAGGTGGCTATTCAGCAAGGAAAGCAATTAGCCAATAACATATTGCTACAATTACAAGGCAAAGAGCGGAAAAGATTCTCTTACAAAGACAAAGGTTCTTTAGCCACCATAGGGAAACGAAAAGCAGTTGCCGATATAGGAAAATTACGGTTTGGAGGTTATATCGCTTGGCTGTTATGGTCGGTCGTACACTTACTGTCTATCAGTGGGTTTAGGAATAAATTATTAGTAGGGCTTAACTGGGCGTGGAGCTATTTTACTTATGATAAAGGAAACCGGTTGATAATTAGGAAATTTAGAATTTAAAATTAGATATTATGAAGCGATTACAGGAACTTACAAAGGAAATCAACGACCTGACCTTGAAGATTGAACAAGAATATCCGGAATTGTATCAATTTCTGAATGAAAATCCCATCACTATTCCGTGTTGCGACCATCCAAAGGTGGATACGAAGAATTTTTCGGATTACCTGGATAGCTTGAAACAATTGCTGAAACATTATATTGAAAGCCATGAAAAGTAAAACACTGATAATTAGAAAAAGTAATGATGAAAATAGTTAAGAAAATAAATTTACTTGTTGCTCTGGCATTGATAGGCATTTCATTGCAAGCTCAAAACCTAACTGAAAAATCAGTTGAAGGGAATGTAAATAATTTTTCTACACATGAATACACGCTTACCATTGATGAAGAAAAAGTGAACAAGGCTGGTAAAGAAGTGATAGGAATGACCGTTAATGGTAGTATTCCCGGTCCTACACTTTATTTTACCGAAGGTGAATTTGCTGTGATTTATGTAAAAAACAATCTGGATGAAGAAACATCTGTACATTGGCACGGATTGTTACTTCCTAATTTTTTTGACGGTGTACCGTATTTAACTACTCCGCCTATAGCACCAGGGGAAACCCAGAAGTATGAATTTCTCCTGAAGCAAGCAGGTACTTACTGGTATCATTCCCACACCATGCTTCAGGAACAGAGCGGTGTGTTTGGCTCCATCGTAATCCATCCAAAAGAGGAAACATTGATATATGATAAAGAACTTGTGATGGTACTTTCCGACTGGACCAATGAAAAGCCTATGAACGTACTCCGTTTTTTGAAAAGAGGTACAGAATGGTACAACTGGAGAAAAGGAACAGCAACACCTCTCAACCAAGTGGTTGCCAGAGGTGCACTGGGTGCCCAGTTAAATTTCTGGAAGCAAAGAATGGAGAGTGCAGATATAGCTGATATTTATTACTCAGCATTTTTAGTAAATGGTGAACAGCTTCAGGAATATCCCAATTTCAAACCAGGAGAAAAGGTTAGGCTAAGAATTATTAACGGGGCAGCTTCAACTTCTTTTTGGATGACTTTTGGTGGTGGCGAGCCGACCTTGGTTGCAGCAGATGGACTAAATGTGGTGCCTGTGAAACGAAACAAGACCTTCATTGCCATTGCGGAGACTTATGACTTTATAGTTACCATTCCGGATAGCGGCAAAGTTGAATTTCGTACTGCCGCCCAGGACGGATCAGGATCAGCCTCTGCCTTTTTAGGCAAAGGGAAAGTTTTATCTGCTGAAGAAGTGCCCCGTCCCGATAAGATAGGCATGATGAAGCAAATGGCAAAAATGAACATGCGTATGGGAGCACCTGCCCTTAAGTTTAGACCTAATAAAGTGGATCCCCAAAAGATGGCGGAAAAGTGGGGTATGCAAAAGAGCAAGGATAAGAAAAATAAAAAAGAAATGCAGGGTACGGAAATGAGTGGGAAAAATGCTGAAGATAAAAAGATGGATCATACTGCTATGGATATGTCCGAAGAAAAATCTTCCGAAATAGATTCTTCCAATCAAAAAATGGAGAGTATGTCAGGCATGGATTTGCTCGCAGAATACAATTACGATTACCTGAAATCACCTGAGAAAACTGCTTACGCAAAAGATGTTCCGGTAAAAGAAATCTTCCTGAACCTGACTGGTAACATGAACCGTTATATCTGGAGCATGAACGGAGTGCCACTTTCTGAAGCCGATAAAATCAAAATTGAAGGAGGCCAGGTTACGCGTATTACAATTAATAACTTAACCATGATGCACCACCCGATGCACCTGCATGGTCATTTTTTTAGGGTGCTAAATGAAAATGGAGAATATTCTCCCTTGAAACACACCGTTAACGTACCTGCAATGCGAAAAGTGACCATTGAATTTTACGGGAATGAATATGGCGATTGGTTCTTTCATTGTCATATACTATATCATTTGATGGGTGGAATGGACAGAGTAATCAGTTATGATACGCCAAGAGACCCAAGGTTGGAGCCTTATCCAATTTCCAAACTGGTTCACGAAACCAACCGCTTTTACAGTTGGGGGATGGTAGATGTTGCCTCACATAATACAACAGTAAACCTAACCACCTCAAACATTCGAAATCAATTCAATTTATCAATGGAATACGGGTGGAATGAAAACTTGGAAGCTGAATTTTCTTATGAGTATTACCTGTACGATTATCTGCGGGTTTTTGGAGGTATTAATGTTGAGAACACTACCAGAAATAGTTTGGATGAGATAAGGGCTACTGCCGTTGCTGGTATCCGATGGTTTACACCTTATATGTTCAATGTTGATCTTCGAGTGGATAATGAACTTCGCCCTAGGATTAGAATTGGACGTTCACTTATGGTATTTCCAAAGTTATCAGTTTTTGGCTATTACGAATATCAATTTGATGCTGGATTGGTAAATAGCCTGGAAGCTGGCCAAAATTACACAGAAGAAATTGTATGGAGTGCTGGTGCAAAATACATGCTGTCTAAGAATTTTTCATTGATGACAAGCTATGACAATCGCTTTGGTGCAGGTGCTGGATTATCCATCATGTTTTAATAGAAGGTTATGGAAGAAGAATATAAAAAAGGAAGTTTAAGTTTAACAGGAGCCGTATCACTGGGTACGGGAGTAATGATCGGTGCTGCTATCTTTGCTCTGTTGGGGCAAGTAGCAGAACTTTCTGGAGAAATATTCCCTTTCATATTTCTCATTGGTGCTGTCCTTGTAGCCTTCAGCTCTTATTCCTATATAAAAGTTTCCAATGCTTTTCCTTCGGCTGGTGGAGTTGCTATGATTTTACAAAAAGCCTATGGCAAAACTACAATTACTGCAGGTTCTGCCTTGTTGATGGCTTTTGCTATGGTCATTAATCAAAGCTTAGTGGCACGTACATTTGGTTCTTATACCCTGCAACTTTTTGATGGAGATGATAATAGCATCTGGGTGCCAGTTTTGGGAGTCATTCTATTGATTGGTACTTTTTTAATCAATATGGCTGGCAATAAAACAGTAGAAAAGTCTGCATTTATAATGGCAATTCTAAAAGTGGGTGGCATTACAATCTTTGCTATTGGGGGCTTATGGGCTGCGGGGTTTTCATTTTCAGAAGCACTTCCTTCTGAAATTTCAAATGAATATTCTATTCCAAGTTATCTTGGAGCGTTTGCCTTAACCACACTTGCATATGCAGGTTTTACTACGATTACCAATAGTGGAGCAGAAGTGGTTAATCCTCATAAAAATGTGGGTCGGGCTATTATTATTTCATTACTGATATGCACTGTTGTTTATATTCTTGTAGCCTTTGCTGTTTCTAGTAACCTTTCTATTTCAAGCATTGTAGAGACAAAAAATTATTCACTTGCTGAGGCTGCTCGCCCTGCATTTGGTAAATACGGACTTTGGTTTACGGTGGGAATTGCAATTGTAGCCACTATTTCTGGTGTAATTGCCAATGTCTTTGCGGTTTCTCGAATGACTGCCATGCTCACTAAAATGAAGCTTATCCCACACAGTCATTTTGGGATGCCTGGTAGAGTACAGCAGCACATGTTAGTATATACTGTTGTGATAGCTATATTACTGACTATATTTTTTGACCTTACCCGTATTGCTTCCTTAGGAGCTATTTTTTATATCGTTATGGATATTGTGATTCATTGGGGAGTATTGAAACATTTGCGTAAGGAAGTAAACGCCAATCCTGCAATATTAATTACAGCTATTTTGTTTGATGCAATAATATTAGGTGCATTTCTTTGGATAAAATTAGATACAGACCCCTTTATAATTATTCTCTCTGTAGGGTTGATGGTATTGATTTTTTTAAGTGAAAAGTGGTTTCTACAATCAAAAAAAACTGAGTATGAAAAGTAAGAATATTCAAATAGTAAAAATGACTGGTGAAAAAGAAGAATTTGATCAGTCCAAACTCAAGCATTCATTAGAGCGTTCAGGAGCTAGTGATGTGGTAATACAACAAGTTATTGATGAAGTAGAAGTGTCGTTGTATGAAGGTATTAGTACCAAAGAAATATACAAGACAGCGTTTGCGCTATTACGCAGAAGTAACCGCCCCACTGCAGCTCGTTATAAGCTGAAAAAAGCCATCATGGAATTAGGTCCTACTGGCTTTCCTTTTGAAAAATTTGTTGGAGAAATCCTCAATTATCAAGGCTTTAGAACTAGGGTGGGTGTGACTGTGAAGGGTCATTGCGTCAATCACGAAGTGGATGTAATTGCTGAAAAAGAACAAAAACACTTCATGGTGGAGTGTAAATTCCACAGTGACCAAGGCAGGCATTGTAATGTAAAAATTCCACTGTATATTCAGTCACGGTTTATAGATGTTGAAAAACAATGGAGCAAAAAAGATGGACATGACACCAAATTTCACCAAGGATGGATATTTACCAATACACGGTTTACTACCGATGCCATACAATACGGCAACTGTGTAGGTTTGATGCTAGTGGGTTGGGATTATCCGAAAAAGGGCAGCCTGAAAGAACGCATTGATGTTTCTGGTTTGCATCCCATTACCTGCTTGACCACGCTAACAAAAAACGAAAAACAACAATTATTAGAAAAAGATAAAGTGCTATGCATGGAATTATGCAATCAACCTGAATTATTGAAATCAATAGGGATAAGTGAAAAACGACATAAAAATATATTAAAAGAAGCACATGAACTGTGTAATAAGTAACCACTAAATCAAAAACTATGAACAATGATAATATTACTATCCATTTCTTAGGAGCAGCCGGAACTGTTACAGGATCAAAATACCTGATTGACACAGGCGATCGGAAAATTATGATAGACTGTGGTTTATTTCAAGGATTGAAAGAACTTCGTTTAAAAAACTGGGATTATTTACCTGTAAATGTTGCTGAAATAGATACTGTTTTATTAACTCATGGACACATGGATCATACTGGTTATTTACCTCGATTGGTAAAAATGGGGTTTAAGGGTTCTATTTTAGCTACTCAACCAACTTTAGCCATTGCAAAAATTATTTTATTGGATAGTGCTAAAATTCAAGAAGAGTATGCCGAACAAGCCAATAAAGAAGGGTTTACGAAACACAATCCGGCAGAACCATTATACACTATTCAAGATGCTGAAAGAGCCATTGATCATTTTAAATCTCTTCCTGAAGGAGAATGGATAACGCTTTATCCCGAAATTAAAGTACGTTTTCAATACAACGGACATATAATTGGAGCTACGTTTATTGAATTGGATGTTCACGGAAAACGATTTGTCTTTTCAGGAGATATTGGGCGTAAAGAAGATTTGTTGATGAGACCACCTAAAAAACCAGAACGAGCAGACGTGCTTTTTATTGAAAGTACCTATGGAGATAAAGTTCATCCTATCGATAACTTAGAAGAAAAACTTAAAGCCATCGTAAACGACACTGTTGAAAAAGGTGGAACATTGATTATACCTAGTTTTGCAGTGGAGCGGACACAAACGTTAATGTATTTATTATGGCAATTATATGAGAAAAAAGCGATTCCTGATATTCCGATGATTATGGATAGTCCTATGGGGGCCAATGTCCTTGAAGTATTTCATAATTATTGGGATTGGCATAAATTACCTATTGATGATTGTACTAAAATGTGCAATACTTTTCGGGTGGTACAAGAATACAAAGAAACATGGGAAATAATTGATAATAAAAACTCTAAAATTATAATTGCTGGTAGTGGAATGATCAGTGGAGGTAGAGTATTAACTTATCTTCAGCAATATATTGGTAGGCCTGAGACAACAGTTTTATTAGCCGGATTTCAGACAGAAGGAACCAGAGGAAGAAAACTATTAGAAGGAGCAAGAGATATTAAAATTTACGGCAAATATTACCCTGTTAAAGCTAAAATTGAAAATCTACAGGTGTTATCTGCTCATGCTGACCAAACAGAATTATTAGACTGGATGAGTGAGATTAAAAATACTCCCGAAAAAGTGTTCATAGTTCATGGAGAGGCAACATCAGCAAAAGTTTTCAGTGATAAAGTAACAGAAACATATGGATGGAATTGTACAGTTCCTCAATTATACAGCATAGAGGAAATAATTTGAAAAAACAAGAAAGATAAAAGTATTGAGTAATAAAACTTGTGATATGAAAAAAGAAATAAAAACGAACTGGAATGTAATTACAGGTGGACCATGTACAGGGAAAACAACTGTTGTTGATATTCTTGCAAAAAGAGGCTATAAAACAACTATTGAACATGCTAGGCACTATATTGATACTCAAAAAATAAAAGGTAAAACGATTGAGAAAATGAAAGAAAATAAACAACAATTTCAAAGACGAGTTTTAGATATGCAAATTGAAGAAGAAGCAAAACTAAACCCTGATGACATTGTTTTTTTAGATAGAGCTTTGCCCGATGCACTAGCATATTATCAATTTTTAGGTCTTGAATATGATAAGAGATTGATTGAACAGTGTAGCAAATATTGCTATAGTAAGGTGTTTATTTTGGACAGGCTTCCCTTAATTAATGATTATGCCAGATTAGAAGATGAAGAAGAACAAATTCGTATTCACAACTTAATCATCGAAGTGTATAAAACATTTCCTTGTCCGATAGTTTTTGTTCCTGTAATTCCTCCGGAAGAACGAGTAGATTTTATATTGCAAAACATGAAATGATGAAAATAGTCACAATTAAAAACATTAAATAATTATATATGAAAACAATATTAGTCCCCACAGATTTTTCAGAATGTGCTACTAACGCAGTTACTGTAGCATTAAAAATGGCAAAAAAAGCAAATGCAACATTGCATTTTATTCATTTTTTAAAAACACCGGTAGATTGGAAAAAACTTAGAAAAGAACAAGAGAAAAATTTTCCGGAAACACTATACGAAATAGGTAAAACTAGAGCAGCATTAACAAGCTTAGAAACTAGAGCAAAAAAACTAGGGTTGCAAGCACAAACATCATTAGTATTTAATCATGGAGATATTTCAGAATTGGTTAATAATTATAAAGCAGACTTTATTGTTGTTGGTTCACATGGAACAAAAGGGTTTAAAGAAATTATAGGATCAAACGCTCAACGAATTGTTAGGTATGCAAAATCACCGGTTTTGGTGGTAAAACAAGAACCAAAAAACCTGAATTTTAAACAACTTGTTTTTGCTTCAACTTTTGAAGAAGACGTTCACCAACCTTTCCTGAAAATTTTAGCTTTTGCAGCTTTGTTTAAAGCTCAAATACATTTGCTTTATGTAAACATGCCTTTTCAATTTAAAGAGACAGATGAAATAGAGGCACAAATGCAACAGTTTTTAAAGAAATGTCCAAAAGGAACATGCACTATAAATATCTATAATGCATTAAATGAAGAAAGAGGAATTCAAAAATTCTCAGAAAAAATAAATACAGATATTATAGCTTTAACTACCCATGGGAAAACAGGGTTTGTAAAAATGATTGCTCCTAGTATTACGGAAAGTTTAGTTAATCATTCTAAATCACCTATTTTGAGTGTAAACATTAATACCAAATAAATTTTTTACAACTAACAATATCAAAACATAACAATATGGAACATCACAATCATCACCATCATCATCATTCAAATGATAAAAATTCAGATAGTCACGATAAACATGCAGGGCATAATGTTTCTGATTTTTGGAAGCGATTTGTAATCTGTACCATAATATCTATTCCTGTGCTTGCTTTGTCACACATGGTGCAGCAGTGGCTAGGTTTTGAATTGGCTTTTCCTGGAGATAAATATGTCTTAGCTATCCTTTCAACCTTCATTTTCATTTATGGTGGTTATCCTTTCCTCAAAGGACTTTATGATGAAGTAAAAGACAATGCCATAGGCATGATGACCTTAATCGGTGTGGCTATTTCTGTAGCTTGGGCATATAGTGTTGCCATCACTTTCGGATTAAAAGGTATGGATTTTTATTGGGAAATGGCTACCCTGATAGATATCATGCTCATCGGGCATTACTTTGAAATGAAATCGGTTATGGGTGCATCTCGATCATTGGAATTATTGGTGAAGATGATGCCTTCCACTGCCCATCATTTAGTAGATGGAGAAATTCATGAAATGCCTGTTGGAGATTTAAAAATTGGGGATATGATTCGAGTTAAACCGGGAGAAAAAGTTCCGGTTGATGGTATTGTTACAGATGGAGAAAGCTACCTTGATGAGAGTATGCTTACAGGCGAAAGTCAACCTGTTAAAAAAGAAAAAGACAGTAAAGTGATAGGTGGAGCAGTTAATGGAAATGGCTCTCTTACTATAAAAGTAGTAAGCACTGGAAAGGATAACTATCTCAATAAAGTGATTAAATTGGTAGAAGATGCTCAAAAGGTAAAATCTAAAACACAAAATTTTGCTGACCGTGCAGCAAAAGTATTGACATTTGTTGCGTTGGGCGGTGGTATAATTACACTTGTTGTTTGGTTGTTATTGGGTTTTCCTTTTGTGTTTGCATTAGAGAGAATGGTTACGGTAATGGTTATTTCCTGCCCTCATGCTTTGGGTCTGGCTGTGCCTTTGGTGGTAGCTATATCTACCTCTATTTCTGCTCAAAAAGGATTGCTTATTCGCAACCGAACAGCTTTTGAAAACGCACGATTAATTACAACTATTATTTTTGATAAAACTGGAACACTTACAAAAGGGTCACACGAATTGCAAGAAGTAAAAGTATTGAATTCAAATTTTGATGAAAATGAATTATTACGCTTGGCAGCTGGTATAGAACAACATTCCGAACATTATATTGCAGCTGGTTTGATGCGAAAAGTGAAAGAGCTAAACATCGAAATTCCGACATCAGATAAATTTAAGTACCTCCCTGGTAAAGGCTTAGAAGGGATTGTAGAAGGTAAAAATATAAAAGTAGTAGGTCCAAATTATCTGAAAGAACAGAACATTAGTATTGCAGAAAACGAAGATGAGTTTACAGGAACGGTAGTTTATATATTGATAGAAAAAGAAGTAGTAGGTTATTTTACTTTTTCCGACCAAATAAGAGAGAGTTCTTTTGAAGCTATTCAAATACTTAAAGAAGCGGGAATAAAAAATTTACTACTTACGGGTGACAACGAAAAAGTAGCTCAAAAAGTAAGCGATGAATTAAAAATGGACGGCTTTTTAGCCAATGTTTTGCCACATGAAAAATTAGAAAAAGTGAAAGAGCTGCAAGAAAAAAGTGAATTTGTAGCAATGACAGGTGATGGAGTAAATGATGCTCCTGCATTGGCTCAAGCAGATGTAGGTATTGCAGTAGGCTCAGGAACAGATGTGGCAGCAGAAACAGCAGATATAATATTAGTAAACTCCGACCCAAAAGATATTGCCAACCTGATTTTATTTGGTAAAGCCACTTATAATAAAATGATACAAAACTTATGGTGGGCAGCGGGTTACAACATTCTTGCAATTCCTTTGGCAGCAGGTGTTTTGTATCAATGGAACATCATGCTTAGTCCAGCTGTAGGGGCGGTATTAATGAGTTTAAGTACCATTGTTGTGGCGATTAATGCTCAACTTTTAAAAGTTAAAATGAAATGAGTAAAAAGGTTAATATAATTCATAAAATGAGTTTATTTCTTGTTTTGTATTGGTTCAAAATACAAGCATCGAAAGCATCTAAAACTGTACTTGCGCCACATTTCAATAGTAATGAAGTGGAGGACATTCTATATGGGTATTGGCAGCGATACATACAGCTTAAACCCGAAATACCCAAAATGCCCACAATGGGCGGTTCTCTCATGTTGCATTTATCGGCTATGTCCACAGGTTTCTATAAGGAATTAAGAGCAAAAGGAAAAGACGAAGAAACAACCACTCAATTGTTTTATGATATTGGTTGGAAGGTCTATCAGAAAATGGGTAGATTCTCTTGGTGGGTGGCAGGTATTGGTAACCGAACTGGTTATGACAGATTGTTAAAAGCCACAAAACTGTTTAGAGCATTTCCGTTTAACAGCCCTTCTTATCAATGGAGAGATGTAACAACGGAAAAAAATGTAGTTGGTTTTGATTGCCTTAAATGTCCGGTAGCCGAATACTTTGAGAAGAAAGGCTTATCAAGGTTTTGTACTCAAACTTGGTGTAAATTGGATTATCCTTTAGCAGAATTATGGAATGCCAGATTAGAAAGAAGTGGAAGTATTGCAGGAGGGGCGAAAACATGTGATTTCCGTTGGGAGATTAATTCCAACAAGAATCATAATTAAACAAAACAACTATGGAAATAAAATATAATAACAGAAACATGTATACCAAGTTATTTCTAAGGGGTGTATTTACTCTTTGTATAGCTCTTACATTCGTATCAGCATTCGCACAAACGAAATATTACAAAACAGAAGGTTCTATAATAACCGTTTCGGGAACATCAACATTTAAAGATTGGGAAATGACTTCATCACAAATGAGTAGTGAAGCTGAATTTGAATTGGATAAGTTGGGACACCCTAAGCACTTAACCACACTTACATTCAAGTTAGAAGTAAAATCATTGACTAGCGGAAATAGTGGGCTTGATAATAATGCTCATGATGCTTTGAAAATTGATAAATATCCTACTATTAGTTTTCGCTCGGTTTCTTCTAAAATTTTTCGTAATAAAGACGGTAGCTACATTATAAGTGTTAAAGGAATGCTCACCATTGCGGGAGTTACAAAGGAAAAAACCATTGAGACAACATGCGTAAGAAAAAGTAACGGAAGCCTAAGTTGTACAGGAGAAACAAAGTTATTAATGACTGATTTTGGGGTTAAGCCACCGGTTTTCATGAAGGGAGTGATGAAAACGGGTGATGAGATTACCATAAGCTATAAAATGAATTATAAACCATAAACAATATTAATTATGAAAATAGTAAAACTATCTTATCAAACATTCATATATCTTCTGATGATGAGTTTGGTATCAGGTTTAGCGAAGGCTCAACAACCTGACTTACAATTTTACAGACAAAACAATAAAGAGGGGCTTAATGTGTTTGAGTCCTCAAAGCAAGACACCGTTAATTTTGATGGAGTTAAGGTTCGTATTGGAGGCGATTTTGCTATGCAATTTCAAGGGTTAACTCAAAGTAATACAGCGGATAATTTGGTTAATCTTAGTTCGGATTTTAATTTACCATCAGCCAATTTAAACTTTGATGTTCAACTATTAGATGGTGTTAGAATGCACCTGAGAACTTATCTTTCTTCCAGACATCATAATGATGCTTGGATAAAAGGAGGACATCTTCAGGTGGACAAACTTGATTTTATTAAATTGGGGTTTTTAGAGAATTTGATGAAATATACAACCATTACAGTTGGTATGGATGAATTTAATTACGGGGATGCTCATTTTCGTAGAACAGATAATGCTCGTGCAATTTTTAATCCTTTTGTAGGAAACTATATTATGGATGGTTTTTCTACCGAAGCCTTTGGAGAATTAACCTTTCAATATAAGGGCTTGTTACTTGTTGGAGGTATTACCAATGGAAAACTAAACCAAAATGTAGTTGTCAATCAAAATTCTGATAATCGACCTTCTTTTTATGCTAAATTAGGATATGACAACAAGATTACTGATGACTTAAGAGTAAGACTGACAGGTTCGTGTTATATTAATCACGGAACAACTACGGGTACTTGGCTTTATGGTGGCGATCGTGCTGGGTCAAGATATTACAGTGTACTACATACAGTTCCTGATAGTAGCGGTAATACAGAAGGCGGAAATTTTGATGGTAGGTTTAATCCTCGTTATTCAAAATTGGTAGCTGTTCAGATTAATCCTTTTATTAAATTTAAAGGAGTTGAGTTTTTTGGTATTTACGAATGGGTAAATGGTAGTAGAGAGTTTGTACAACCACAGATTGATAAAGAAGGAGCTTTTACTCAGTTGGGAGCAGAACTACTTTATCGTTTTGGGAAGGTAGAAAATTTTTATATTGGAGCAAGATATAACCAAGTTTATGGAAAACAAAGAGAAAGTGCAAGCGAAAACCTTGATATTACCCGTATTAATGCTAGTGTGGGATGGTTCATTTCTAAAAATATTCTAGTGAAAGCTGAATATGTAAAACAAGACTATAACGGAAATGCTTGGGCAGGCAGATTTGCAGGAGCTGAGTTTAATGGTTTTGTCATGGAAGCCGTTGTTAGTTTCTAAATTATTTTAAGGAAAGGGAAAGAAAAAAGTAAACTAAAAAATAATTAATTTTATATATTATAAAAATCAAAAGAACATGAAAAAAACAATTTTAATTATCGGAACAGCAATGTTATTCATTGCAGGAAGTACTATGTTTTCAGCTTGTGGAAACTCAGAAACAAAACATAATGAAGAAATGAGTCATGATGAAAATATGGAAATGACTGATGAGCATGCAGAACATGCACATTATCAGTGCCCGATGAAGTGTGAAGGAGAGAAAACTTATGAAGAACCCGGTACTTGTCCTGTTTGTGAAATGGATTTAAAAGAAATAGAGAAATAAAAATTTATTTCTTTTCTTTTTTATCATAATCTAATTTTCCTCCCCAAAAACGCATTTGTTGGAGGGTCCAATTTATTCTTCCATTTAAATATGGGCTAGGATGTTTTGCATTATATTTTAAGGGGCTTGGCAAAACTATTGCCAACGTAGCTGCTTGTCGTTTATTTATTTTTGCCGCTGAGGTGTTGAAATAAGCTTTAGAGGCAGCTTCTGCTCCGTAAATGCCTTTACCCATTTCGGCAATGTTTAGATAAACTTCCATAATGCGTTCTTTACTCCAAATGGTTTCTATTAAAAAAGTAAAATACACTTCAAAACCTTTTCTTATCCAACTTCTTCCGGGCCATAAAAACACATTTTTGGCTGTTTGCTGACTAATAGTACTGGCTCCTCGTTTGCGTTTGCTTTTTTCGTTGTGCTTAATAGCTTTTTGAATAGCACCAAAATCAAAACCATGGTGTTTTAAAAAATTTTGGTCTTCGGTGCAAACTACTGCTAATTGTAAATCAGGAGAAATTTCCGATAAAGGTTTCCATGTTTTTTCTAATTTCATGGGTTTGCCATCCATTTTTTGCTCTACAGCTCTAATCACCATTAATGGGGTAAAATAAACCGGAACCCAACGGAGTATGATTACCATCCCTATAGTAATGGCAAAATACCAAAGCATTAGTTTACCTAGCCAACGGAAAATTTTTTTCATAGAAATATGGTATAAAACCCGAAGCAAAAGTAATACAAATAAACATTGTTTGACAAAAACTATCAATTAGCTTTTTACTCAAAAATTTTAAAAGAATCCCTGCCTTTTTTTGGTATAATTTCTTACTTTTATCCTACTTAACAAAAACTATAAATTATGGCTGTTCAACTTCCTTTTAATTTTAATCAGTGGATTGAAGAAAACAAAGACAAACTAAAACCACCAGTAGGCAATAAAAACATGTATCCTTTAGGAAAGGATTTTATTGTGATGGTTGTTGGCGGACCAAATGCCAGAAAAGATTATCATTATAACGAAACTGAAGAGCTATTTTATCAGCTAAAAGGTGATATAGAAGTAACTATACAAGATGAAGGAAAAGCTGTAAAAGTCCCTATAAAAGAAGGCGATATGTTTTTACTACCAGCTAAAGTACCTCATTCTCCTGTTCGTTCGGAAGCTTCTATAGGGTTGGTAATTGAAAGAGTAAGAAAAGGAACCGATTACAAAGACGGTTTAATGTGGTTTTGTGAAAAATGTAACAACAAACTTTACGAAAAGTACTTTCCGTTAACCAACATAGAAAACGACTTTTTGCCTGTTTTTAAAGAATATTACGAGTCAGAAGATTTAAGGACTTGCAAGAGCTGTGGATATGTGATGGAAGCCGATAGTCGATTTGTTGAAAAAAAGTAAGTCTTTTCGTTACTAAAATTTACAAGAACACTTTGTTTATTTACCTTTGTGGGAAACCATTTTTATTAAGGTAATGAAGTATATTGTATCGTATCAACAGGCAAGCAATCATTTTATAGATATTGAGTTTATTGCCGAAAATCCACAACAACAAGAAGAAATAACTGTTCAACTTCCTGCTTGGCGTCCTGGCAGGTACGAGTTGGGTAACTTTGCTAAAAACATCCAGAAGTGGCAAGCTTTTAACGAAAAAGGTAAACCACTTAATTTTGAAAAAATTACTAAAGACACTTGGAAAGTGTTTACCAACAAAGCCAAACAAGTTCATATCAAGTATAATTATTACGCCAACGAAATTAATGCGGGTTCTTCTTATTTAGATGAAAACCAACTCTATATTAATGGTGTAAATTGCTTTTTATATATTCCCGAACAAATGAATACTGCTTGTACGTTGGAATTGAAAGTGCCAAAAGATTACCAAGTAGCCATTGGACTAAAATCCAAATTAAAACACCAATTTGAAGCAAAAGATTTTCATGAATTAGTTGATTGTCCTTTTATTGCCAGCAATTCCTTAAAACACCATACTTTTGAAGAAAGCAAGGTACTTTTCCACATGTGGTTTAAAGGAGAGTGTAAGCCCGATTTTAAAAAGCTGGAAAATGATTTCAAAAAGTTCTGTAAAAAGCAAATTAAAGATTTCGGAAGTTTCCCAGTTAGTGAGTATCATTTTTTATTTCAAATACTTACTTACAAAACCTACCATGGTGTAGAACATAGTAATTCAACCGTAATTTCTTTGGGCCCATCTTATGAAATAATGGATGAAAAAGGTTGGTACAACGAATTGTTAGGAGTAAGCTCTCATGAACTCTACCACACATGGAATGTAAAACAAATTCGACCGATAGAAATGTACCCTTACGATTATGCCAAAGAAAACTATACGGTTTTGGGTTATTTGGATGAAGGTGTTACCACTTATTTTGGTGATAAATATTTGTTTACTTCAGGTGTTTTTGATTGGACGCAATACAAAAGTACTTTTGATAAATTGTTGGAAAGACATTACACTAATTTTGGTGTAGAGAACTTATCGGTAGCTTCATCTTCTTTTGATACTTGGTTAGATGGTTATGTAAGAGGAATTCCCAACAGAAAAGGTTCTATTTATACCGAAGGAGCGTTGGTGGCTTTTATTACCGATGTTTTTATTATGAAAAATACCAGCAACAAAAAAGGATTAAAAGATGTGATGAAACTCCTTTATACCGATTTTGCTAAAAAAGGTAAAGGCGTGAGCGATGCTGATTACAAAGCTGTTGTTGAGAAAATAGCAGGTTCATCTTACGATAAAATTTATACAGATTTAATTCACGGAACGGCAGCTTTTACGCCTTGGCTTAAAGATGCGGTTAGTTATATTGGTTGTGAATTAAAAATAACACCTTCCAAAAATTATAATGAAGCAAAATTTGGCTTTAAAGTACGTTACGAAAATAACAGTTGTATTGTTGATAATGTTGCTCCTCAATCTGTAGCAGAAAAAACAGGCGTGGTTGTAGGTGATGAAATATTAGCTATCAATAACATTAAGTTGGTAAATGATTTAGAGCAATGGAGCAATTATTTTGGCGATGATAAACAGATAATTACCATAAAAAGAGCTTTAGGGAAAATTGAAAATATTGATTTAAAGCAAGGTAAGAAGATTTATTTCAACAATTATGAACTGCTTAAACAAAACGAGAAAGGCACTAATTTTAAGCAGTGGAGCAAAAAATAACGATTTAGACCAAGTGCTTTTTTTCATAGATTGTTAATAACATTTTTTAGATAAAACTTGCACTTTTTGTTAAATGTTCTATTTTAGTTGCCTCAAACAAATTAATATTAACTAAAATTAAAAATTATGAGTGAAGAAACTACAAACGCAACAGTTGAACCTGGAAAAAGACCAGGGCTTCTAACTGTATTATGTATTTTAACTTTTATTGGTAGTGGGTTAGCTGCTTTATTTAGCCTATTGGCTGCTATTGGTATGGGTTCATTAATGGAAAGTATTCCTGGAATGGCTGGAATGGGTGGTGGAACAGCTTATTTTGCTGTTGCAACAGTTTTAGCAGCTGCTTCTTTATTTGGAGCTATCCAAATGTGGCAGTTGAAGAAAATGGGATTTTTCATCTATGCTGGAGCAAATGTTGTGGCAATTGTTTTGCCATTAGCTTTTGGTATGCCATTTAGTGCAATGGCAGCTATCTTCCCTATTTTATTTATCGTTCTTTATTATTTGAACGTAAAGCACATGCATTAAAAATGATTAAATTAAAAGGCTAATATTTATTAGCCTTTTAATTTATTTTTTACAATTATGGAAAATCAAAATTTAAATACGCCACAAGCCTTACCAAATTCAACAGCAATTTTGGTGTTAGGTATCTTATCAATTGTTTTATGTTTTTGTTATGGTATTATAGGTCTAGCTTTAGGGATAGTAGCTATAGTACTTGCAAACAAAGCTAATAAACTATATAAGGATTCTCCTAGCCTATATACTGAAGGATCATATAAAAATATGAAAGCAGGTAGAGTGTGTGCAATAGTTGGAGTTTCTTTATCAGCATTATATTTATTATATTTTATAATAGTAATTATTTTTTATGGGGCAATTTTAACATCAATGCCTTGGGATCAAATTATGAATCCATAAAATAAACAGGTTAAAAAAACCTTCTTTAACCCTCTCGGTGATTTTGGCTTATCATCGGGAGGGTTTTTTTAGCCCCCTAAATCCCCCGAAGGAGGACTTTCCTTGCCTACAAAGTCAAACAGAACTTTCGTCTTGAACAAATTTTTTCATTCGCTTCAGGCGGATAGAAAAATGAAGTGAAAGATCTTTGTAATTACTAAATAGCGTCTTTGGTTCTTTGCGGTTATTAGTGTTTGTCGTTCTTTTGTCTTGACACAAAAGAACCAAAAAGTCGAGACTGCTGATGAATTTATGGTTTTCTAAGTGGTTAAATTTGCCACACAACCCAAGCCCTGTAATTGTTATGCTTTTAGTGTCTAAGCAAAAGGGACGTTTGCCTTCTCTTTATTGTTTTTTTGTAGTTCAAGGATTGCTTACTACAAACCCTCGCTAAATTGTAACAGCTAGAAACGACTAAGAGAAACTACAAATTTGATTGTTTACTAAAAGGGAGTTATATCTGACATATAATAAACAATAAAAAAGTTACAGATAAAAACTGGCTAAATTAATCAAAGGTCGGTCTTCGTCATAGTGAGCTTTTTCGAATCTTCGGACTTCTGATTTCTGTCTTCTAACTCAATAGCGTCTTTGCGAGAGATTTAACGTACTTTACAGTAAAACTTTTGCATCTTTCGTTTATCTTACACCTTCAAGCTTAATCTCTAATTTCTAATCTTCAATTAAATATATTCGTGGCAAAACTCCTAACATTATCATAACATCTTTTCATAATAAGTGTAGTTATAAAATGTAAATTTGTGGTTTAAAATTTTTGAACCATGAAGCATTTTTTATTAGCTATTTTCCTTATTTTAAACACTCTTTTTGCTTGGTCACAACAAAAACAACCCAAATTAGTGGTTGGTATTGTAGTAGATCAGATGCGTTACGATTACCTTACTCGTTTTTGGGATAAATTCAGTGAAAACGGCTTTAAAAAGTTGGTAAATAATGGTTTTAACTGCGAGCAAACACACTTCAATTACATGCCTACTTATACTGCTCCAGGACATGCTTCTATTTACACAGGAACAACTCCTGCCAACCACGGCATTATTGCTAACACTTGGTATGACAAAACTACCGACATTAAAACTTATTGCACTTCAGATGAAAAAGTTCAATCTGTTGGAACTACCACTAAAATGGGAAAAATGTCGCCCAATAAAATGTTGGTTACTACCATTGCAGATGAGTTGAAAACAGCCAATAAAACTTCTAAAGTTATAGGCATTTCTATAAAAGACAGAGGAGCTATTTTGCCTGCCGGACATCAGGCTGATGCTGCGTATTGGTTTGTTGGAGAAGATGAAGGAAAATGGATTTCTAGCACTTACTATATGAAACAGTTGCCTAAATGGTTAAACGAATTGAATAAGAAAAATACCGCTAATACTTATTTACAACAATCTTGGGAAACACTTTTACCAATTGCTGAATATACCGAAAGCATTCCCGATAATAATCCTTACGAAGAAGTTTTTGAAGGCGAAAAAGCACCTGTATTTCCACATAATTTGCCAGCATTAAAAAAAGCCAATAAAAATTATGACTTAATAAAATCAACTCCTTTTGGAAATACCATTTTAAAAGAGTTGGCTTTTGAGGTGATTAAAAATGAGCAATTAGGCAACGATAACGTTACTGATTTGCTTACCGTAAGTTTTTCTTCTCCCGATTATATCGGACATCAATTTGGACCTTATTCAGTAGAAATTCAAGACACTTATTTACGTTTAGACAGAGAAATTGCGGAATTATTAACTTTTCTGGAAAAACAAGTGGGCGAAAATGAATTTATGGTTTTCCTAACTGCCGACCATGGAGTAGTAGATATTCCTCAACATGCCATTGATAATCAACTTCCGGGTGGTTATTTTGAAGAAAAAGCTACTTTACAAGCTCTAAATGAGGCACTTTTTGAAGCGTTTAAGGTAGAAAATTTAGTAGCAAACTTATCTAATTATCAATTGTTTTTTGATCATTATTTAATCGTAAAACACCAACTAAATGGGATAGACATTGAAAACGCTGCTGTTAATTTTATGTTGAAACAAGAAGGCATCGTAAAAGCAGTTTCGTCAACCAATTTAAAATCAGTTGAGTTTACCGATAAAATTATGGGAAATGTACAAAGAGGTTTTCATCAGGTGCGTTCGGGAGACGTGTTGTTTGTATTAGCTCCAGGTTGGATAAACAAATGGACCAAAAAAGGAACAACACATGGCTCGCCTTATAATTATGATACGCATGTACCATTGTTGTGGTACGGAACTAATATAAAACAAGGAGTAAGAACAGAACAAGTAGCTATTGCAGATATTGCAGCAACGCTTTCCGTTTTGCTAAAAATAGCCTTACCTAGTGCTTGTGATGGAAAAGTGATTGAGGAGCTAATTAAATAAAAAAAACTCCGAATGACTACCATTCGGAGTTTTAATCTTAGTAAAAAAGTAAATTTATTTTTTCACCATTTTTTTAGTAGCGATAAGTTTACCATCAGTAATAAGCGAGTAGGTATAAATTCCTTTTTCAAGGTTTTCGCCATAAACAGTAAGTGTTCCGTTGCCACGTTCGTTAATGTTTACTTCATTAATAATTCTACCACTCATATCGTAGAATAATAACTTAGCATTCATCACATCATCGGGTATCACATAGTTAATTTGTGTACTTTCAGCAAAAGGGTTAGGCAAATTTTGATCTAATACAATAGCCGTTAAGTTTTCTAACGTAACACTTTGAGAACTTACTTTGTTGCCATTACCATTGCCTCCACCATTGTTATTGCAAATACCAATATTATTGATACAGGCTTCTAATGTAGCTAATCTATCTTCTAAATCAGTATTAATAGAATCTTGAGTAGCAACTAAAACATTCATACTATCAATTTGATTTTGTTGTTCTTTAATTGCTTCAATTAATAAGGCATTAATTTTTGAATAATCCATTGTATAAGCATCAAGTAGAGAATCATACGTTACAACTTCTGTTAAAACAGTATCAACATTTTGAGCAATTAATCCTACTTGTCTGTCAGTTGAAAAATCTAAATTAGGATAGTTGGTATTGTCATAATCGTAATAAACTCCATTTAGTTTTTTTACTTTTTCTAAGGCATTAGCAATTGGTGTAATGTTGGTTTTAAAATTTAGGTCTGAAGGAAGGTTATAAGCTGTAGCATACATAGGGCCGTTTACTTCCAATATGTTTCCTGTATTCCAAACAGCACAAACATCGGGTTCAACATTGTTTGCTGCAGCATTAGCTTGACTGAACCCTACACTTACAACACCTCCATCTTGAGGAATGTTTATAGCAATATTTTGAGAACCATCAACATTTAAATCGGTTTCAAACCAAGCTGCAACTGTTCTGCATGTTGCTAAGTCTATGGTTGTTCCTGAGTTGTGAACATACATTCCTAAAGAACTATTATTGGTTGGTGGTGATGTATCATCGGTATTCAATACATAAGCTCCTGTTGTTCCAGCATCTGTTGTTGTTTGTAAAACATGTAGTTTTCCTGCTAATGGATTTAAACAATTTGTTCCTATGCCTACATTGTTTTGCTGCATGGTTCCTCCGTTTCCTGTAAAATGGAAGTCGAAATTAGTTAATTGAATTTCACTATTTCCTGTTAACTGAGAAGGTGTTGCACTACCACAAATACTACCAAAACTACCAATAGCATCACTTAAAACCACATCACCATCCTGATCTACAGTCAGCACTTTAGTATTATCTAATCCATTAGTACCATTAGCAAGAGCTGGTGAAGCTGAAGTTAGTTTTGTAAATCTTAAACCACTTGCATTAGTGTTACCATATTTAGTATTTTTATTGTTGGCACTAATTTCTAATGTATTTCCGGTATTACAAAATGGTGTTGAAGCCGGTTGTCCACCAATTCCAACCCCTCCTGTTTCTCCATTGGCAGATATAATCCAAAGGTTATGATTTCTATTAGCAATTACTCTGCTTTCTGTAAATTGAGTGGCTAATACTCCACCAAAATTCGGAAATCCGTTAACTGTACAAGGAACTCCTAATTGAATTTGATTAGCATTATTTATAGAAATACCATTATTTGCGGTTAGGTTGGTTTGTACACTACCCCAAGATCCATTTCCTAATAACACATCATTAGGATTTCCTGTAAAATCTAATCGCTGTAACTCTCTATCATTTGCTAATCCTATTTGTTGCCCAATTATTAAAGATTGAGGAATAGCAGCAATTGGTGTGTTTCTAATACGTGCATTTCCGTTTACATCTATAGTATGGGTTGGGTTGGCATTCAAATTAATACCCACATTACCACCGGAGGGTAAAATTTGTAGATTACCTAAATTATTAGAGAAAAAATCGGTAAACGGACCTGTTGCATTTGGAGAAAATGTTAGTCTAAATTGAATGGTATTATCTACAACTTCCATCATTCGAGCTGCATTAAGTCCACCCACAATGGGGCCGCTGGTATTTTGTCCAAAACGCCAATGATTATTAGTTCCTAACCTACCAAGCTCAGTTTGACCTCTATCAAAACGATGAATGCCACTAGGGGAAAATGTACTATAGTAGCTGCCTAATGCGCCTCCTGTTGAAATAAATTCAAATCGATTATTTTGCCCGGATACCTGACCATTATTTCCAAAACGAATATGTGTTTCATTTGTTCCTGCATTAAAAGAAGTGAATAAATCTAAATTTCCAGCACTTGGAAAAGGAGATTGGTTAAGAATTCTTAGACCATCTCCAGAGTTGCCATTCCATGAACTTAATGAATTGTTGGTTGTCCATGAGGCTCGATGTGTGCCAAAGGTAAAAATGTGAATAGGACTATTCCACATTGTACCGAAGATGTTGGCACCACCACCTTGACCTGGAGGAGCAAATAAATTACCGCCTCTTCTCCAATCACTAGAATTCCCTGGAGTACCAATTGGAGGTTGTGCTAAAGAATAGCTACTGATTAGGATAAAACCTAATAAAATTTTTAAATTTTTCATATTGTTAAAGTTTATTACCTTAACAATTGTATAAAGCCTTTGTATGTTTCTTTTGTTGTTGTAATAACGTAATAGTATGTTCCTTCTGGAACCTCTGAACCACTAGTTGTTCTACCATCCCAATAGGAATCATTATTAATACTTTCAAACACTCTGTTCCCCCAGCGATTATAAATCGCTACTTTTTCAAAAGGAAAGTTTAATAGAAACTGGTCATTATGTTCGTCTCCATTAGGCGTAATGATATTAGGTATAGTGACATCAGAAAGAGACTCTTCTAAAATAACTCCATCAATAAAATAATATGCGGCATTTTCTCCCGTTGGATAAATAGTGCCTGTATTTAGTGTGTCTGTATTTGAAGAATCTTTAAAATTACCTATAGTAAGATATTCCTCACCTCCATCAGCTATAAATTCTCCTTCGATTATCATCCAATTTAGAGTATCTGTTAAAAACATACCTATTTGACTTGAAATTTGAGGGGTTAAATTAAATGACTTTGCATCATTTCTGCTAATTGCAGTTTTTGAAAAATATGCTCCTATTTCAGTTATTGCATACTCTGAAAAATTAGCAAGAGATACGTGAAATTTAAAAGAATATTTTTTACCTAATATTAAGGGGGATAATAATTTTGTTTGAATATACTCAGTGCCATACTCTATTCCATTAATTTCATCAAAAAAATAAGCATAAATTCCACAATAGCCATTATTACTTAAAGCTTCTTGATAACCAATATATGTATCTGGCACATTTACTTTAGTCCAAATATTAGATGTTGAGGCACAACTATTAAAATAATCTGAAGTTCCATACTTAGTAGGAAATGTCCAGCCAGTTGTATGCTCTAATTGTTTATCAAAATCAGAAGATGGCTGTGTTGGACACGTATCATAAATTTCAAAATCACCATTGTAAACGAGGTTTTGAGCTTTAGAAATGTTAAATGTTAAATTGTAAATGATAAATAAAAGAAAAATATGTATAAAGGTTTTATACTCCCGAGTTTTCGGGAACTGAACACATAGTAATATTTTTTTAAAGTTCAGCAATTGTTAAAAGTTTGGTTTAAATAATAAAGTTAATTACGCTTATTTTAATACCTAAATTAAACTCAAAAATAAGCAAAAAAGCTTGTACCCAACTTGATTGGGTATTGCTTAGGAACTTGCTTGGCAAATAACATAAGCGGGTTTATGTTATAGGTTCATTTCATGGGCTACCTCCTTTTTTGGTTTAAAGGTTAATAAATATAGGTTAAAACACTAGTTGCTTCAAAATGAGGAAGTAAATATAAAAAAACAAACTAGAATATCAAATTATAAAATGAAAATAAATTACTATTTATGAAAATATATATGATACATTGCTCCAAGAACTGTAGCAAGTAAACTTATGTTAATACATAAAAAAGTGTATAGTAAAGTTGGGTATGGTTAAAAGAGAATGTTTAGCTACAAGCTAAAACATAACCGTGCGGTGCATATTGAATGATGAATGGAGAAAAAGATTTTCAAATTCTTAATGTCCATATAAATTTTATTTATAATTGTTTGTATCACTTCCTCTTAACAATTGTATAAATCCTTTGTATTTTTCTGCTTTTGTTGTTATAATATAATAATAAGTTCCTTCTGAAACATCAGTACCACTAGTTGTTTTACCATCCCAATAAGAATCATTGTTCACACTTTCAAACACCTTGTTTCCCCAACGGTTAAATATCTCTATTTTTTCGTAAGGAAAGTTTAATAGAAACTGATCATTATGTCCGTCTCTATTAGGAGTGAAAGTATTTGGTATAATAATTTCATTTTCAATTTCTATCAGTTCAACTCCATCAACATAATAATAACTTTCAGGAGACATAAATAGAGGGTCTGTATTAAGTGTGTCAAAAACTGCTAAGCTATCTTCAAAATAACCTATGGTTAAAAACTTTTCCCCACCATTAGCAATAAATTCTCCTTCAATTTTTGTCCAACCTACACTATCTGTAATTATCCCGTTTGTATTTACAACTTGCGGAGTTGCAACTATTGGAGAAAAAGTGTTAGCATTTAGGTTGTTTGCACTAAATAATGCTCCAATTTTTTCAACAGCATAATTATATCCACTAAAAGAAACAAAGAAAGAAAATTGATATTTTTTACCAGTTATTAAAGGTTGTGCCAATTCTGTTTGAATGTATTCACGATAACTGTTTTCTGTATCTGTATGAATTACCCAAGCATAAAAACCACAATATCCATTACCATTTTTCGGTTGTTGATACCCAAAAAAATTTTGTGGTACAGAATTGATAAAATTAATACTACAAGCATTAAAATAATCGGATGTCCCAAGTTTAGTTGGGGCAGTCCAGCCAGTACAATGCTCTATTTGTAAATCGCCTGGTGTTGAACCATTTGTAGGACACGTATCATAAATTTCAAAATCCCCATTGTAAACTAGGTTTTGAGCAAAGCTACTTTTAGTGCTAATTATTAGTAAAAGAATGATATATAAAAAAGGTTTATACAATTGTTAACGTTTGTTTATAATATAATTTTAATTACGCTTATTTTACAATTAAACTCAAAAATAAGCAAAAAAGCTTGTCCCCAACTTGATTGGGTATTGCTTAAGCACTTGCTTGGCAAATAACATAAGCGGTTTAGGTTATAGGTTCATTTCATGGGCTACCTCCTTTTTTGGGTTAAAGGTTAATAAATAAGGGTTAAAACACTAGGTGCTTCAAAATGAGGAAGTAAATATAAAAAAACAAACTAGATTATCAAATTATAAAATGAAAATAAATTACTATTTATGAAAATATATATGATATATTGCATTTAAAAATCAGGGGTTTAAGAACGGAAAAAGGTTTTCCTCAAAAGCTACATGGCAAAAAAGTTGGGAATTAGCCAAAAAGGTTATTCTAAAATTGAAAGAGGAGATATTAAGTTAAATACGGACTATATTTCTCATATATCATTAATTAATCCTTCAAAAAGAAATAAGAGAATTAAAGGCTAGTAACGAATAAAGCAATTACTTTTGTTTTTAAACTGGTAGAAAATGATAAGATTTTTTAAATTGATAGTTGTTATTGTTGTTCTAGCACTTATAGCCTGCTCAGAAACAACTCAAAGCGATAATAATAGGCAAGAACAACAGCAAGATACTGTTGCTAATGTAGCAGATACATTAATAACAGATGTAGCTAAAAAACAAGCTGACACAACTAGTTTTTTGCAATTTTATCAGCAATTGGTAACAGCAATTGAAACTAAAAATGCAGCAGCGTTCAACCAACTTTTGTATAAAGATTATGGCTTGTATATTATTGAAAGTTCGGGAGCTATGCCAGAAGTAAACAAGATTTACGAAATCGAAAATTATACATCATCAACTACAAAACAAGGTTTTTTTAGTCTTCCATTTGATTCATTAAGTTTAATGCCCCTTAAGGAAAAGCTACCAAAAGTAGTTTGCGAAAAAAATAGCTACGACAAGCAAGGTTGTTTTCAGGAAAATATAAACCCCTTAAAAGACAGCGAAATTTGGCATTATGCCAATTTGAATGAAAAAGAAGTACAAGCCATACAATTTATTAGCGAAACCATAAAAATTACCGTTGTAAATACCTATAATTATACCTTTTATTTTTCACAAATAAATGGTTCTTGGCAACTTAGCTTTATTGATTTAAGAATTCCTTGTACAGCTTAACCGCCATTATTTATTATTACTTGTAAAATGACTTCTTTTGGCGGTTAACCCCGATTTAGAGATACTTAATTTTGAGGTAGGAAAATTTTAGTGTCTCTTAATCGTAATAAAGAATAATTAAAATCTGTATGAATTATTCGGGCTAAAACTGTTAATTGAATTGTTAATAAAAAATATCAATTTAAATCGTTTATAGGCATTAATAGCTTTGGCTAATGCTTATATTTGTTTTGCTTAAAAAAAGCCTAAAAAACACATAAAATATGAGCGAAGAAAAACAGAAAAATTATTCGGCCGATAGTATTCAGGCACTGGAAGGAATGGAGCATGTTAGAATGCGTCCATCCATGTACATTGGTGATGTAGGCGTTAGAGGATTACATCACTTGGTTTATGAAGTAGTAGATAACTCTATAGATGAGGCAATGGGTGGCCATTGTGACGAAATTCAGGTTTGGATTAATGAAGACAATTCAGTTGGAGTTAGAGATAATGGTAGAGGTATTCCTGTTGACATGCACAAAAAAGAAGGCGTTTCTGCTTTACAAGTAGTAATGACCAAAATTGGTGCAGGAGGTAAGTTTGATAAAGATTCTTATAAAGTTTCAGGAGGTTTGCACGGTGTTGGTGTTTCTGTTGTAAATGCACTTTCTGACGATTTAAAAGCTACGGTTTACCGTGATGGAAAAATTTATGAACAAGAATATCAAAAAGGTAAAGCACTTTATCCTGTAAAAGAAGTTGGAACTACCGATATTAGAGGAACAGAAGTAACCTTTAAACCAGATGGAACTATATTTGAAAATACAGAATATAGCTTCGAAACCTTAAAAGATAGAATGAGAGAACTTTCATTCTTAAATAAAGGCGTTAGAATAACCATTACCGACCATAGGGAAAAAGACGATGAAGGTAATAGCATTTCAAATGAATTTTATTCAACGGAAGGACTAAAAGAATTTGTTAAGTATATTGATGAAACACGTGAGCCGTTAATTGGTGAAGTAATTCACATGGAAGGCGAAAAAAGTGGTATTCCTGTTGAGGTAGCTATGATTTATAATACTTCGTATGCTGAAAATATTCACGCTTATGTGAACAACATTAATACACACGAAGGAGGTACGCATTTATCTGGTTTTAGAAGAGGGTTAACAGCAACATTAAAAAAATATGCTGAAACTTCTGGAATGTTAGACAAGTTAAAATTTGAAATATCGGGAGATGACTTTAGAGAAGGGTTAACAGCTATTATTTCTGTAAAAGTTCAGGAACCACAATTTGAAGGTCAAACCAAAACTAAATTAGGAAACAGAGAAGTTACCGCTCCTGTTAGTCAGGCAGTAACCGAAATGTTAACTAATTATTTAGAAGAACATCCTGCTGATGCAAAAACCATTGTACAAAAAGTTATTTTAGCTGCTACAGCTCGCCATGCTGCTACCAAAGCACGCGAAATGGTTCAGCGTAAAAATGTAATGTCAGGTTCCGGTTTACCAGGAAAACTTTCTGATTGTGCTTCTAAAGATCCTGCAATATGTGAAATATATTTGGTAGAGGGAGATTCTGCGGGTGGAACAGCAAAACAAGGAAGAGACAGACATTTTCAAGCTATTATGCCACTTAGAGGTAAAATTTTGAATGTTGAAAAAGCCATGCAACACAAAATTTTAGATAATGAAGAGATTAAAAATATTTATACTGCTTTAGGAGTAAGAATAGGTACGGAGGAAGATGCAAGAGCGTTGAACATCGAAAAATTACGTTACCATAAAGTAATTATTATGTGTGATGCCGATGTTGATGGTTCTCACATTGAAACACTTATTTTAACCTTCTTTTTTAGATATATGCCTGAATTAATAGAAAAAGGCTACATCTATATTGCTACACCACCACTTTACTTAGTTAAAAAAGGTAAAGAACAACGCTACTGCTGGAACGATAAAGAACGTGACTCAGCTGTACAAGAAATTAAAGGAGCAGGTAAAGAAGGAAGCGTTCATATACAACGTTACAAAGGTTTGGGAGAAATGAATGCTGAACAATTATGGTCAACAACTATGAACCCTGAATTTAGAACATTAAGACAAATAAACATTGAAAATGCAGCTTCTGCAGATCATACCTTCTCCATGTTAATGGGTGATGACGTTCCACCAAGAAGAGAATTTATTGAAGCCAATGCTAAGTATGCTAAAATAGATATTTAATAAATAATATTAATTGTTTTGAAAGTGCCTGAAGATTTTTCTTCAGGCACTTTTTTTATATCCAAAAAGTTTTTTCATCTATCTGTCCAGCTAAGGAGGTAAAAAGGATTCTATAACGTCCTTTTGGTAATTCACTTACATCAACAACTATGGGTTGCTTTTTTGTTTTTTCGGGTACTTTAATGTCTTTCCTAATTTGAGAAATATTATACAAATCATAAACTACTACTTTTATTACACGATCTTTTTCCAAATCGGCCTTAAGTGTTCCATAAATATTTTTTGCTTTGTTAGACACCATTCCTGTGCTATCGTTTGGCATATATTCAATAGAATACCAAGGAATAACTTTGTTTTCTTTATATGAAAGGAATTCTTGTAACCCAATAATAGAATCTCTATTTTCGTGAAAAATAGACGTAACAGGTCTATTATCTGTTAATGCCCAAACAGCACTTTGCATGGCTGAAACAGGATATTTGTTTTTATTGAAATGTTCTGCGAGTCTAATAATATTGGTGTCTTTCATTTTGCCAATAAGGTATTTTTCTCCTTCGCTAGGGGCATTTTTATAGGCTTGAGAACAAAATCCAAATAAGTTTTTAGTACTTCTCCCCATAGGATTTAGGGTAAAAAGAGCTTCTTTAACAATTAAAATATCCTGTTTATTAGTGTCCATAGATACGAGATTTCTACCAGGTTCAATCGTTACATTTAATGCTCGAGAAGTTTTGTTTTGTAAGCTTATCTGAACACATTCACCTTGGTAAGAACCATTATTTACTATCTCATAGGATATTAAATCATATTTTAAAGCACTTTCTATAGAAATGGCATTACTACTAATAGAATAATTTTTTTGCGGATGATAGGAACTTAAAATTAGGCACAGAAATGCTGCTGTGCCATAAAGGCACATTTTTTTTAATGCTTTCATAATAAAGGAGTTTCGTTAGACTTGTTGGAAAGAATAACGCTCCTTTATTATGAAATATTGTTAAGGGGATTTTTTTTGGATTTATTTTATAATATTTACTTTACCAATTTCTTGGTATTTTTTACCATTAGTATCATTGTAGTTAAGTTTCCAGATGTAGGTACCATTTTGGACGATATTACCTTTATAGGAGCCATTCCAACCCTCAAAAGGAGAGTAAGAC